>Ga0209534_10000357_pt1 | contig 55194 bp, 60 predicted proteins | sample COG_07_FD_184751 | JGI IMG/M metagenome (GOLD analysis project Ga0209534, IMG submission 184751) | Pelagic Microbial community sample from North Sea - COGITO 998_met_07 (SPAdes) (version 2) | ecosystem: Environmental > Aquatic > Marine > Neritic zone/Coastal water | place: Helgoland, sampling...
CTGGTATATATCAAAAAGCTAACGAACCAGCATTTACCGCGGAACAAATAACATCAATATCACCCTCGACTTTAGTAACACCAGCAAATACGACTAGTATTACTTACGACACTTCTTTAGAAAGTGCGAGTTTTACCACGATAGAAAACTTTAGTAATCCTGACAATAATGATACTTCAGCATCTAGAAATGGAAGTATAGGGTTTAATGTTACTGTCAATGGTTTTACATTTAATACTGTAAGGGGTAATAATAACGGTGTGTTATTTTTTGGAACTAGAGCAACGGGTAACGGAGACATTTCAAATATAGGTCAATCGTCTTACCCTGGAAATACCGCATATGGACCAATATTGAAGATGTTTGGTACTGATATGGAGGTAGCTAAATACTCCAAACGTAGTACAGGTACTTCACCAAATAGGGTGTTTATTTGGAAAGCAGAGTATGCCCCTAATGGTTCTAGTACACAAAGCCAAGTTGATAAAATTGTTTACGTCAAGTTTTTTGAAGGTCAAAATAAAATTGAGTGTCATTACGAGAAGTTCGGTTCTGCGGCAACTATAGTCGCTTTAGACGACCCAAGAACATCTGAACGAATATTATCGTGGTCACCGACAGTTAATACCACATCACCATATTTTACAAGACAAGCGTTTTCATTAAATCTAGATACTATATCAAGAGACGGTCTGCAAGTTACAGTAACGGTAGCACCAACAATTCCTTTCTATGTTGGTCAACCCATCATTTTCAAAGAAACTAAAGACCCTACATATTTAGACACATCTTTCCTAATTGTAAGTACTTCAGGTTCGACTTCGTTTGGTATAATCCCTAACTCGCCAACAACATATGTAGGTAACCAAAAAACTGATTATACTGTCATTTATACTGGAGGGTTTTATTTTTCCTCCGAACTACCTCTTACCTCCGTATCTCGTGTTAGTGGAGGACGTAACCTCAAAGTCACATTTTCAACCAACCACTCATTATTTATAGGTTCTACTATTTATGTGGTGGATTCCGCATCTTCGGATACGGATTGGATAGGTTCTTTTGAAATCACTAAAGTATTAAGTAATACTGAAGTTGAGTTCTTAGGTGCGTCTGATAGCGACTATACGAACTCTAATACAGTTTCGGATTCCACAACTAAAGTTTATGTTAGAAATAATGGAAGTGCAATACATAGATACTTTGATGGAGGGGTTCAAATTAGCCCTGAGGGATATTCACCTAATTGTCAAATTGTAAGGCAGACTAGAGGGTACTTTAGATACCAATCAGGTAAAGGTATACAGTTCAGTACTGGTATCCTATTTAAACCAACTTATGATGTATTTCTGTACAGTGTAGATACAAGTAATTACGACGCTACAACATATCCATATTATGATATGTTTATTGAGACTGACCAAGTACACGGATTTAAACTACCTGGAGATTATTTAGAATCGATTAAAATAACATTAGAAGGATTTACTGTTAGTGGCGGTTCAAACCCATACAACGTTAGTGGCACATCTATAAATGGAGTATCAAGTCCTAAAGATTTTTCACTACAAATACCAATAGATTCAGGAAGTGTACCTACCGATACTAATCCTGGTGGTCTTATTAGAATTATTGTAAATGAGTGGAATGATGCAGTTGTAAGGTCAGGTCTATTCGACCAACAGAACGGATTATTCTTTGAGCATGATGGGGATGAGTTATACTGCGTAAAAAGAAATAGTACTACTCAGATATCAGGATTTATAACTGCAACGACAGATTCATCTATAGTTACAGGTGACGGCACTAAATTTACCACACAACTATATGAAGGTGATTTTGTAGTTATTAAAGGTCAAGCTTATTATATAACATCCATTGATAGTGACACTCAGATAACAATAGCACCTGACTATAAAGGTTCGACAGTAGAGAGAATAAAACTCGTTAAGACTGTAGAACAAAGGGTTAAAAGGTCTGACTTTAATTTAGATGTTTTAGATGGTAACGGTCCTTCTGGTTATGTATTTGACGCATCAAAAATGCAAATGGTATTCCTAGATTATTCATGGTACGGTGCGGGTAAAATTAGGTACGGTATGAGAGGAACGCAAGGAGAAGTGTTCTACTTTCATGAATTTGTAAATAATAATCTTAACACAGAGGCTTATATGAGGACAGGTAACTTACCTGCTAGATTTGAAATTAATACAGTTTCTAAAAGCGGTTACTTAAAATCTTCAATGACCACCTCATCAACAACATTAGACATACTTACTGAAGATGCGTATTATTTACCAAGTGCCGGTACTATAAACATTAATAATGAATATATAGAATATACTAAAGGAAGTGAATCTGGTGATAATACTACACTTAATTTAGTTAATAGAAATGTAGGGTTTTTATCAGCAGGAAATACTACAGGTTCTGTTAATGATACTTGGTTATCCGTTAATCAAAACTTTTCACCTACTTTAAGTCACTGGGGTGTCTCAGTAATTATGGACGGTAAATTTGATGTGGATAAATCATACTTATTTACTGCGTCAAATGCGGGTAATAAAACAATTACTGCGGGGAATGAAGAGGCGTTATTAACAATTCGATTAGCACCTAGCGTTGATTATGGTATTCCAGGGTTTTATGGAGTTAGAAACTTAATCAATCGTTCTTTAGTCACACTAAAAACAATAGGTGTTGTTGCTACAGGTCAGTTTACGATAACTGTTAAAATAAACGGAGAATCAACATTATTCGAAACTGAAAGTAATTGGGATGCTGCGGGTAATGGAAGTATATCACAGTACGTTGACCACACAGATAATACTGAGGTTATTGGTGGTGATGTTATAGGACTGTTCCTTACAGACGAAGGTGGTACGAGAGCCACATCATCCACTCTTGACATATCAGACGTTAGAGATTTAAGTAATAGTGTTTTAGGGGGTCCTAACTCTTTCCCTGACGGTCCAGACACCTTAACAATATTCGCTAAGAATAACGGTTCACAAGCGGGTAATGTAAAATGTAGAATATCTTGGACTGAGGCTCAAGGATAATTGATTAAATTTAAAATACTATCTATAGTATTTTTATCAACTTTCATTTTTATAAAAGGGATGTTGTTAACTTCTAAAATAGAAATTATTCTTCTATCTAGTTTTTTTGACATATCTTCATTATGAAACCTACCTTCATATTCGTGTATATTTTCAGGTCTATCTAAAAATATATTAATATTATCATATTTGTTATGAATATCTAACATCATACGCTCAAAACTTTCCCCATATAAATTCGCGGGATATTCTGAAGTGTAATTATCTCTATACGCTAACGATAATAGTAAAGGAGAATCTAAAATAATGTAATCAACAATACCATAAGACCTAACAATACCCCTATGTTGATTTGCGATGACGTAAAGCTGGTCTTTTATTTCTTTATTAGATTCATTCCAAGCCAGTTCTTTTGGAAACTCATAAGGGGCGTCACATTTAATATGACGTTTTTTCATTTCGTGAAAAAGACCTGAGGCTATGGTTGATTTACCAGCCCCAGGTCCCGCGAACAAATTTATTATTTTAGTACGTTTCATTACAAATAATGATATAACATAAAACATAAAATACTAAGGATAATTCCATAGTACCCAAGAATAACCACTTTATAACTAAATTCTAGTTGATTCTTTCTTCTTCCTTGGTATAAATCTTCGTAGTTTTTTTTCGACATCGGTTATTAATCTTTAACTATAGTTCCTTCGGGCATATTAGATAAAGTGTCAAGAAGTTCTTGAACGTTACTAATACCTGTTGGGTCAAAAATGTTAACTACTGTTGTGTCAACTACAGTAGTATCACAACATTGATTAGTAGTGTCTGTAATAGTAACTTCAGTTTCTTCATTTACCGTTCCACATGAAGACAATAAAGCGACAGCGGATAAAAATATTAAATTTTTCATTTTTATAAGTTTTAAAAAGTTTATGGATATAAATCCAACTAATTAAATATAGTAAAAAATAATCATTTATCAAAGTTATTTTAATAGGAATAATCCTACATGGATAACTTAAAAAATAAATCTATTTATATACGAGTAGTACAATCTACTCTACCATAAGTAATGACATTTTTAAGACCTTTAATTTTAGTATTTTTATTTAGTTTATTTAATAACATAATATTTTCTCAGGAACCCACGAGATGTGGTACTGATATATTATTTGAACAGCAACTAAAAGACCCTAAATTTAAAAGGAGCTACCAAAAACTTGAATCTATAGCGAAAAAATCAGAAGAGACGATAAGAATTTCAAACAAATCAGATTTACCTATTACAATTCCTGTAATAGTTCATGTAATTCATTTTGGTGAACCCTACGGAACTGACTACCATTTACCTGTGGAATTTATACAAGAAGCTTTTGATAATTTAAATGATAATTTTGCGGGAGAATTTAGTGATGTACCTACTGCAAACACACAGATAAATTTTTGTATAGCAAATGCTTCTACTGATGGAGAACCTATTGAAGGTATTAGATATTATGATTGGGATAATTTAAATATAGAGGAGTGGGACGCTACGGCTTTTTACAATAACCACATTCAAGTATCCAATCAAATTGGATATGATAGAAATAATTATTGTAATGTTTTTATAGCGCCTTTTGGTAGTCCGTTAGGGTTCGCTTATTTACCCCCAACTAATTATGGGGTATTTATGGGGACTAACGCTTTTGGAATTACTAATGTAGGTAGTTATGGGTTAAATAGAACTCTGGTTCATGAAATGGGACACTATTGTGGGTTATTTCACACATTTAATCAAACAAGTACATGTACCCCTACCAACACTAACTGTGAAACACAAGGGGATAAAGTATGTGATACACCTGTCACTACAGGAAACATTGGATGTCCCTTAAATGGAGGTGCTTGTGGTGGTGATTTAATAGAGAATTTTATGGATTATACTACTGATAATTGTATGGAAAGTTTTACCCAAGGACAGACTTTAAGAATGTTATCCCAATTAGAAACTTTTAGACCTGGAGTTGTGGATAATAATTTAGCATGTGGTGCCGTTGGGGGGATAGACGTTTCTATTAATGGGTTATCAGTTCCTAATTTGGGATGTTCAACCACAAAGGATATAATTTTCAACTTACAGAGTTTTGGTGATACATTAACTGAAGCCACTATTAATTATTCTCTAAATGGTGAAAGTAGTTCTATTAATTGGGTAGGAAATTTAGGTTTTGCTGAAAGTGAAGTTATAATAATACCTAATATCAATATAGAATACGGTATCTCAGATATAGAGGTTAATGTAGAAGTATTAGGTGACATATATGAAGATAATAATACTAATACCCTTCAAATTAACAATTATGAAGGTACTTTTATAGACATTACTATAGAATTTGATGCTTTACCTTATGGATTCGAATGGAGTCTATACAACTCAGATACTGAGGAATTAATTGATGAGGGGGGTTACTATGATAATGAAGTATACGCATGTGAGGTTGAAACTAACACATATTGTTTAGAAGAAGGGAATTATGTTTTAGTTTTAGAAGATTTATTTGGAAATGGTATGTTTTACCCTTGTGGGGGTCCGACTTCTATTATAAATGGTAATGACACTCTAAACACAGTAACAGGAAATTGGGGAGATGAAGAGATATTACCTTTTTATGTGGGTCCTCCTGTTGATGTATGTCCACCATTAGGTGATTGTCCTTGGGATTTAGATGAAGATGGTATTGTAGGTACCTCTGACTTATTTCCTTTACTACAAAACTTTGGATTAACTGTAGAATGTAGTCCGTTAGATTTTAATCAGGATAGTATTATTGGTGTTGACGATATATTAGACTTTATTTCCGTATTTGGTCTACAGTGTGAGAATGGTATGATGTTAGAAACTGAAATCCCTGAGTCGGTTAAACAAATTATTAATTCTAAAGGAATACAAATTCCTGAAAATCAAAACACCGTAGAAAATATAGAATACTATAATATCTACGGTGCTAAGATTAATTTAAGTGAGATAACCTCATCAGGAATTTATATTAAGAAAATAAAATACACTAATGGTAATTATCAAATTAAGAAAGAGTTCTTTAACTAATTTACCCGTTTAACTGAGTTTTAAGTTTATCAACTGGTTTACAACCGTCTTCATACATAGTGTGGAGACGGTTTTCCATTTTATCTAATCTACTATCCAATCCTTTATCAAAATTGTTGAACTTATCATCAGTATCTCTGTACATATTATCAACGAATTTATGAACATTTAGTTCTAAGTCTTTAACTTCATTTTGTAATTGTTTTAAAAGGTCTGACAATGACTCGTCTTCCGCTTTAATACTAACTATTTCTTTTCTGTTCGAAGATACCCAAAATACCAAACCTATTAGACCTGACATTAAAATACCCCCTACAAAAAACATTATTTCTGTATTCATGATTTTTAAATTTTAATATTTGTTTATGTCAAAGAACCCTTTCCTCATGTAAATATAGTAATACATTATCTAATGTCAATAACCCAAGTTTTATATACCTGGTATGGTTTAATCACCTTACGACCCTCGTTTTCCAAAACAAGACATCGGGTAAAAGGAGATATTATAGTAATTCTGTCCTCCATTTTCAAAAGTTCGCTCATATCCTTCATCTTCTCTGTATTCTGAAATATTATCTTTAAGTTTTTGTAAATCTTCGTTTGTCATAATACAAAGATATGATTAAATTTTGATATAAAAAAGTATTTATGGTATGAGCCTTATTGAACTATTCATTAATGACATAACTAACATTAGAACTGTTTGCATCTACTTTACATTAGGTATAGTCGTTGCGGTTATATTAGAAAATCCAATTCAGAAATCAGGAATAACTATGAACTACTTGGACAGATTATGGGTAGTATTGGGGTGGCCGTTGTGGTTAATAATATTTATATTAACCACTTTTTCGGAATGAATTGCCACTCATAAATCATAACTTGTTTAATTCCATATTTTAACTCAACCTCATTTAAAAAAGACATAAAGTCCGATTTATCCCACACACCAAAAGCGTCCATAATACCACACGGGTGTTTAGAGTTACTAGCGTAAGGTAATGATACACAATCAGTTTTAGATGTACTTTCTACTGAAAACATAGTCCATATTGTAGAACCAGTTAATTCAGGTTTTTTTAGGTAATCACCTATCGGAGTATTTAAAATTCCGTTTATATCGTTTTTATTTTTACAGTAAGGCGTATTCGGACACTGACATTTAAGACTATCGTTTTTAGCTAAAATTCCAGTACAACCACAATTTAGTAACTCACCAACCCAATATACTTCCCTGTAGTTGTTAAGTTTGTTAGGGTCGTTAGATTGACCAGCAAACCCCCAATCAAAGTTTGGGTTAGTAATATACTTACCCACCATATTGTTAATCCATTTAATTCCGTCCACACTATAATATCCATCTCCCCACTTACCTGAACCCGATACATCCTCAGAATCAAAAGACACGCACGTTATTTGTTTATTACCCGAAGTGTTATTTAATGTTGATATATATTGAAATGCAATTTCCATACTATCACCTGAAGTTAATATAGGGTTGGAGTTTACCCATGAAGAACCAGGTTCGGTATCAATTAAAAGTCCTACCTCACAATTTTTAGGTAGTTTATTTAACCAATATTTTTCAAACCATCCGTTTTTAAGGTATCTACCGTCTTTACTATTGGGGTCATGTAATATAAAAAATGCCCTGTCTATATTATTGTCAGTAACAAATTTAACATACTCACTTGCATATGTACTAAAACTTGATTCATTGGTTTGTAGGTCGTCCCCTACAAGTCCTTCGTGCCATAATCCTATTTTCATTTTATTATTTTATTTATAAATACAAAAAGAGGAGGACTAATTTAATAGTCACTCCCCTTCTCTCAGTCTTCAGTCGGAGCTCTCCCTCTTGGGCTCGAACCAAGGACCTACGCATTAACAGTGCGACGCTCTAACCAACTGAGCTAAGGGAGAATGTGGGGGTAGAAGGACTCGAACCTCCGAACCCGAAGGAGCTGATTTACAGTCAGCCGCAATTGCCACTATGCGATACCCCCTCTTTTTTATATGGAGCCACTAGACGGACTCGAACCGCCGACCTGCTGATTACAAATCAGCTGCTCTACCAACTAAGCTATAGTGGCAATTGAGGTGGTGTATACTCCGATAGTTACAAGGACAATACCCCTGACGGATTCGAACCGTTACACCGATTACTGAGGATTCTGACATACCCCGTTCATCTTTACCTCCCCTCCTTGTCAGTAGGAGGGTTTAGTGATTTAAATTTAGCCAATGTGATGGGATTCGAACCCACTACTCTCCGAACGACACCCAAACTAGAATAAGGGTAAGGTATCAAAAGATACTACTTAGTCGGCGCATCCAACCCACAGATTGCTTTCACACAGGTCTGAGTTTTCTAGTACTCAGGTCGCTTCCAGTCACCACTCCTTTCACGACTACACGGCTTGTTGTGTGTGAGGTAGGGGCCGAAGCCCCATATTCACCTCACACGCGATTTGTTATATCGGGAGGTCGCCACACATCAGGACGAAGAGACGACCCCCCATTTTATTATAGTTTTAGTAGGGACGAGAGGAATCGAACCTCCGACCTTCAAGATATAAGCTTGATGCTCTAACCAATTGAGCTACGTCCCCGTATTGGTTCCCCTTTTTTGTCGCAGAGGGGTCATCAGCGAAAGTTTTACTTATTTACTATACCATCATATCAAAGAACTTTATCTTAGTACCCGGAGTGGGACTCGAACCCACACTCACCGTTCGGCGAAACAGATTTTAAGTCTGTCGTGTCTACCACTTCCACCATCCGGGCATTCTGTAAAGAACACTACAAAGATAAGTAACTTTTTTGAACTACCAAATCTATTGTAGATTTTTTGTACACCCCACAGGATTCGAACCTGTGACCGTCTGCTTAGAAGGCAGATGCTCTATCCAACTGAGCTAGGGGTGCATATGTTAAATAACGAATACAAATATACTACATGTATCTCGATAAAACAAATCTTTTTTTGATTAATGATACCCCAAATATTGCAGAAAGAAATAACATCATAATTCCACCATCACATGGTACTGCGTGAACACCATCACAATAAGGTCCGTGGTCAGGGTTATTACAAGGACCTCCAGTACCGTCTTCACACCATGAAGGTGGATTTGGGTTACTACATGGGTCCATCATTAAATCATAATTAAATTCATAATCTGTTAGATAAGGGTTATTTGTAAAGGCAGGGTCTTGTTTTGGGTCATACATAATTTACAGTTTTCATTCAAATTGAGGTCAGAGATGGATTCGAACCACCGTTATAGGTATTGCGTACCTACACCTTCCAATCGGACATCTGACCTTATAATGGGTGACTAATCGGAGTCGAACCGACGACCTTCTGAACCACAATCAGACGTTCTAACCAACTGAACTATAGTCACCATATAAGTACCGATGATAGGACTCGAACCTACACGTCTTTCGACAACAGTTCCTAAGACTGTCGCGGCTACCAATTACGCCACATCGGTATTTCAGTGGAGATTTTGATTGGTACTCCACCATTGTTTGGGTCTACCCGCTCTCATTAACTTGAACGGAACCTTCTTACACCACTCGTCCATGACTTGGTAAGCGTCTGACAAGACTTGCGCTGCTACCTTACCAACTCACGCAAGAAGTTTTGTTATAACACTCTCCTTTATTCTTACCCTACTCAGAGAATGTCTTTGTTTACATTAGTTATAAATTTTAAATTAAGCTGATTTGTTTGTTATTGCTAATATTTCATGTTGATATAATTTTAGGTAGATGAAGTAACCCCGCTGGGACTCGAACCCAGGACCCTCTCATTAAAAGTGAGATGCTCTAACCAACTGAGCTACGAAGTCATATAATTAGATTGATAGTAGCCAACCCATTTTATTTTGTTCCTGATATTCACTATAAGTGCAACGACGCATTGAATCATAGTCAGGACGAAGTTTAGAATGATTAGGGTATTTTTCCTCCGACTCCTTACGCTCCTTCATTACACGCTTATAAGCTTCACGCTTATTGGGTGCCCACACGTCATTGAACCCACCACATTTCCAGTTGAACAAGTAAAGGTAGTCACCATTTGAACTACGATACAGTTTTTCTTTTGACATTGTTTATTTGTTTTGTTCTACAAATATATGACTTATTATTCATTTAACCAAATGTAGTTGAGTAATTTTCGAAATTAATTGATTTGAATTCTTCTTCAGTCAAATACACCGTGTATTCAAAATGTTCTGTATTGTTTGATATGTTATATTTAAAGTTCATTTTTTAATTTTTGCGGAGGGAGTGGGATTCGAACCCACGCGTCGTTACCGACGACAGTTTAGCAAACTGCTCCATTAACCACTCTGGCATCCCTCCTGTTGTATTACGATACAACATTAAAATAATATTGTCAATCCACGTATGGATTTTTAATACCATTTTTTTCCCAAAAATCATAAAGGTCTTGAAGTTTGGTGTAATGTAGATAAATTCCTTTGCCACGATTATCCAACCATTCCTCAATTTCAAGTTTTTCACCCTTAAAGTAAACGTTATCAATAAACTCGTAATATAAGTCTATTATCTCAATCATGCCCGTCACAATAGAAAAATCTTCAGGTTTTGGTACTTCGTCACTTTCAATATGAAACTCATAAAGACCTCCTTTACTTGATGATGAAACAAAAAGAGTATTTTCAACACCACCTTTTTCAGGAACGAACTCAATTTGGGTTACATCTTCATAATCGTATTCTTCGTTATGGTCTTCAATATCACCCATTTCATCCAAACCAAAGGAGAATAGTTCATTCTCATTTTCATCATAAACATAAACGTATGTATTTTCAGTTAAGTAATTTGCCTTAGTCGTAGAAAATGCGTCACCTTCAAAGAATTCAACACCAAGAATTTCTTCAATATCCATACCGATACTATCAAGTGATTCATATTCACCACTTTCAAGTGCTTCATCAAGCTTATCCGCTTGCTCTTGAGAAAGATTAAATCCATTCATCTCTTCCTCCCACCCATAAAAACGAACAATATACTTTTTCATTATTCAAATGTTATTTTACAAATTTTTACTTTATCAATACCAAAAGGGCGAGTGTACATATCAAGATGGTTACCAAATTGGGCGCGAAAATATCTACGAATTCTTCCACCACCAAACTGATTTCCATTATAATTTCTACCATTCGCCGCCAATATAGTTCCACGGTAAATAATATCTACTTCACCACCGTGATATTGAGGATTAACATCATCATATTTACGAAGACGAGTAACTTCAATAGTACCGTCAAAGTTACTATTATTAGATTTAATAGTACCAACAAGTTGTTTGAAAAGTTTACCGTACTGACGTGTTGTGAGTTTTTCTACAATCATTTGTTCTGTTCTGTTTTACAAATATACAAAACAATTACTTATATTCCAAACAACTACTAACCTTTTCCCAATACTTTTCCGTTGACTTTTTAATGTACCCGTTGGGACCTCCATTCCAATTTCTCGCAATTACCTCATCTTCACTGTTTGGATGATGGTAGTCCTTCCAAACCCAAAACATATCTAAAGATTTATTTCTATCCCACCTGTCCTTCATTTTAAACCTATGTTCTTTTCCTTGTTTTTTTAAAATACGATTTACTTCTCTTACCATAATAGGTCTTATCTGTAAACAACCAACAGCCTCTTCAGATTTATTGTAAGCACTATCGTTACCATTACTTTCCACTTGAATCATCCCGATAACAACTTTTTGTGGTACTCGAACAACCCTTTTAGTTTCAATAGGTTTGATACGTAAGTTTCTGAACCCTATATTATTCGCTCTCTCATATGAAATCATAGGGAATGAGAAAATAAAAATTAAAAAAAAGAATATTTTACTTAGGGTTAATTTCGTCATGGTTTCTGTTTAAAATAAATTCATCAAAAAAAAGCATAATAGACAATAGAATAAATCCTCCTGGCATAAGAAAGAAAATAAAAAATATTATTTTCTTTCTTAATGATGTATCAAATTTCATATACCTATTTTTTAGATAAATAGGTTTCTTCATCTGGATATCCAATATCTGATGTATTGTAATAATCAACTTTCCAGTATAAAAGACTAGTCTTCTCCTTTAAATTTTTTAACTCCTTCTTTGGGTCTTTTTTCTTTTCCATAATTGTTATTTTCTGATTCTATGGGTTTCTGACAATCGGAACATTTGTAAATCATTTCATCCCAATCCATATGAAACTCAGAACATCCACAATGTATACAAGGTGAAAAAAATGGGTCATGACCCAAATAGTCATCATAAGAAATTTTACTCATTTTAAATTTAAATTAAAATCTTCATGATAAATATAGAGATGATAATTAATAAAAACAAATTAATTATACTATTTCTAAAAGTTCGATTTGAAAATTTAACTCTTCTCCCGCTAAAGGATGATTCATATCTAAGATAATTTCATCATCTTTTATCTCTAAAATTAACGCTGTGATTGGTTGTCCGCTCTCTGTACTTCCCTGTACCATCTCACCTTCTTTAGCTACAAAATCAGGTGGAAAATTATCTTTAGAGACTGAAGTTATCGCCTCCTCTCTACGAGGACCATACGCCTCTTCAGGATTAATGTTAATACTTTTTTTATCACCTACTTCCATCTCAACCATGGCGTCATCAAATCCTTTAATCATTTGCCCTCCACCTACTTTGAAATCAAGTGTAGAACCTCTTTTATATGAATTATCAAACTCATTTCCATCATTTAAAGTGCCGATATAATGGACCTTGACACTGTCTCCGTTTTTAACTTTCATAATTTTATTTATTTAATTTTAATGTGTTTTTACTTCTTCAAATTCCACATCATTTACATCTATATCGTCATCTAAAGAATCTGATTGATTAGAATCATCTTCTTGATTATTTTCGTATAATTTTGTTGATATTGATGACCATGTTTCATTTAACAAATTTAAATCCTCGTCAATAGAATTAAAATCTTTTTCCTCATATGAGGATTTTAATTTACTTAAACTATTATTTAAATTGTCTTTGTCTGTGTCACTTAATTTATCCCCGAATTCTTTTATCTGTTTTTCGGTTTGAAAAATCATAGAGTCTACCTCATTTAATTTTTCAATCTCAGATTTCTTTTTATTATCAGACTCCTCATTCTTTAAAGAGTCTTTCTTCATTCTTTCAATTTCTTCATCTGACAAACCATTTCCTGATTCTATACGTATATTTTGCACCTTATCAGTAGCCTTGTCTTTTGCACTTACATTTATAATACCGTTGGCGTCAATATCAAACGTCACTTCTATTTGAGGTATCCCTCTTGGTGATGGGGGTAAATCTGTTAATTGGAATCTACCTAACGTTCTATTGTCTGAAGATAAAGGTCTTTCACCTTGTAATACATGAATATCAACAGCGGGTTGATTATCTACCGCCGTTGAAAATACCTGAGATTTTGATGTGGGTATTGTCGTGTTAGATTCGATTAACCTTGTCATAATACCACCCATTGTTTCAATACCTAAAGATAAAGGAGTTACATCCAATAAAAGAACGTCATTAACATCACCAGCAAGTACCCCACCCTGTATAGACGCACCCATAGCGACTACCTCATCAGGGTTAACTCCTTTAGATGGGGTCTTCTTAAAGAACTTTTCAACGGCATTTTGTATACATGGCATTCTTGTTGAACCTCCTACTAAAATTACTTCATCAATATCATCTACTTTTAGATTTGCCGATTTTACCGCCTTACGACAAGGAGAAATGGTCTTCTTTACTAAATCCTCTACCATCCTTTCAAATTCAGACCTAGTTAATTTACATACAAAATGTTTTGGACCTTCTGAACCTGCAGAGAGATAAGGTAAATTAATCTCTGTTGAACTTGACGATGATAATTCGATTTTAGATTTCTCAGATGCGTCACGAAGTCTCTGTATCGCCATAGAATCCTTAGATACGTCAATACCCGACTCCTCTTTAAATTTATTTATCATCCAATCAATTAAAACCTCGTCAAAGTTATCTCCACCTAAATGAGTGTCTCCGTTAGTGGATAAAACTTCAAATACCCCATCACCCATATCTAAAATAGATATGTCAAAAGTACCACCACCTAAGTCATATACTGCAACTTTTTTATCTCCTTCTTTATCTAAACCGTAAGATAGTGCAGCTGCAGTAGGTTCGTTAATTATTCTAAGTACCTCAAGACCAGCAATTTCACCCGCTTCTTTTGTTGCGTTTCTTTGTGAATCGTTAAAATATGCAGGTACCGTAATAACGGCTTGTGTTACTTTTTCTCCTAAATAATCTTCAGCAGTTTTTTTCAAATTTTGTAAAACAATTGCCGAAATTTCTTGTGGTACATAATCTCTATCATTAACATTTATTATGACTTTTCCACCGTCACCTTTAGATATTTTATATGGCATTTTTTTAACTTCTTTCGAAACCTCTGAATAGGTACTACCGATAAAACGTTTAACAGAGTATATTGTATTCTCTGGATTTGTAATAGATTGACGTTTTGCTGCATCTCCAACAATGCGGTCACCATCTTTAAATGAAACTATTGAAGGTGTTGTTCTTCTACCTTCAGAATTGACTATTACGATAGGAGTACCCGCTTCAACTACAGAAACACATGAATTAGTTGTACCCAAATCGATTCCAATAACTTTTCCCATACTTAATTTAATTTTTATTATTTTATTTATTAGTTATTCTAAATTCTGACCAATCAATTCCTGACACATCTGAATTAGGAAAATAAAAACATTCAATGGTATTATTAAATGTTATATTTTTACTAAATCCGTCAGGAACTGTTGCTCCAGTTGGTAATACTAACGAATTTTCACTAAAATGACAAGTTATTTCAACAAAAACTTTATCGAAAATTTTAGATAAGTTACGCTCAAACTCTTCTAACTCTCTCCAAGGACCCCTATTTAACGACTGATGCTGTAACGCACAATTTAAAAAAGAAAATGTTTTTTTTAAGGTTTCTAAATCACAGTTAAATGCGGCTGCGGGTGCTAAGTGACCTTTATCCCATATATTATCTACGTAATCGTCATTATCCGAGGTATGTACTCCTTCATATTTTTTAAAGTTTAGACCACTTCTTGATTGATTACCGTTAGGGCACTTTACCTCATAAAAAATAAATGTAGGTTGCTCTAAAGTTTCAGAATATTTTACAATAAAAATATCCGTAACAATATTTTTTTCATTTTGAGACCATAATGCGGTAAATGAAAGTAATAAGTTAAATAATAAAGTTATTTTTTTCATATTTATATTATATAAGACAAATCTAATAATATTATTATGAAGATAAATAAATTACACCTTCCAAAAGATGAATTTTTTCCGGATGAAACGGAAAAGAAATCTATAGTACTACATCATACTGCTGGTAGTCATAGACCTGATTGGGTTGTGTATGCGTGGGATAGAGATAAAACTAAAGGAGGTAAATCTTTAAGGGTTGCGACTCATTTTGTAATAGGAAATAAATCAACTAGAGATGGAGACACTAAGTGGGACGGTAATATTGTGGAGTGTTTTGATTTAAAATATTGGGCACATCACTTAGGGACTAAAAATTCAAACAACTCACAGTTAAATAAACAATCAATAGGTATTGAAATATGTAATTACGGACCTTTAACGAGGTCTCAAGACGGTCAATATTTCACATATGTCAATTCTAAAGTACCTGATGAAGATGTAATTGATTTAGGTAAAAATTGGAGAGGATTTAGATATTATCACAACTATACAGATAAACAAATCTCGTCTATTAAGTATTTGATATCTACTTTATCTGAAAAATATAATATTGACGTGTGTAAGGGCATTAATGAATTATTTGAATCTTATGATGATACAATAAAGGATTTACCTATACTTAAACAACAGAAATTTTTAAATAGTAAGGGGTACTTAGGTATGAATGGTAAAATGCTACTCGAAGACGGATTACATGGTAGAAATACTAATTATGCGTTAAGGTTATATACAGATGCTAAAAGAAACAATTGGAAACCTTTTGACTACCAACCATTAGCGAATGAGGGTGGTTCGGGGATATGGTCACACACTAATTTTAGAAAAGATAAGTTTGATATTTACCCACATCCAAAACTTATTGAAATGTTACAAAGTTTGTAATATTTATTTGTTATGGAATTAGACATTGAATTACCCGACTATCTTTATAACCGACCTGATGATTATTACGCTAAAGACGTAATACAAAACAGGGATGAAACTATTGAAGAGTTAAAAAAAGATTCTGTTAATTTTAAAGATAGGTTACACCTACTATCTACCTTTAGACATATGGAGGATGAGATTTTTTTATTTTCTACACCAACGAAAATAAAATGTGAAATTAAATTTATACCTAAAAAGTTTTCAGTGATAAATAGTATGGGTAAAATTTATAAGTCGTTAAGTTGCGATATTGTATTAAAAAACGTCATATTAGGTGATACTGATATTAATACACTAGTTGTGGACTCAAAACTTGGAGATTTATTTGATTTTTTTAAAAAACAATTTAAAAGTAGTAGTTATAATTGGGATAGTCAATTTGGTAGACTTGCAAGATTAATTGGTATGGAAGACTATGAATTAAAAATTAATGATATTATATTTGAGGATAATGAGTGAAGAATTTAAAGATTATTATGATGGTATAATGGAAATGGTTGTCGTTAAGACAAATAACATTCCTTATGCAGAGTCCTTAGTGAGTAAAAACTACTTCAGAATCAAAACAGGATTTTATGAAGACGAAAATCCAAATACTATAGTCGAAGAATTAGTGTTTCAAATTAAAGAACACTTGAAAGAAAGGGGTAAGATACTGATAGAAGGGTTAGTAGTTGAAAGAAGAGTTACAGACGCACCTATAAGAGAAATTGTTAGGACATTAGTTAATATTATTAAAAGTAAAGAAACAGGAAATCATTACTTACCTGAAAAAATAACAGACGGGGAAGAATTTGAGTATGACTTTAAAAACATACCTGAGTTTAGTGTAGAATTTACATATCAGTTAGACCCTAACCTAAAAGACGGTTACTTAATTGATGGTCAGACAGTTGATGAGGGTGATACAATAACAATTAATCTTATAATTAACCCTAATGGTTTACCTAAAATTTTATATGATGTAATTGCGGATTTAAATGATATAATTGCGCACGAATTAGAACACGTTTATCAAACCTCATGGGGAAGTCCAGATGATGAAAAAGACCCTTTTGAGGATAATTCAGATGATAGACCTAAAGATAAAGAGTATTATAAACAGCCACATGAAATACCCGCAGAGTTAAAAGGTTTTAGAAGAGTAAACAAACTTAGAAAAGAACCGATAGAAAAAACAATGAGGGATTGGTTTAATAGAAATAAAAATGTTCATAATCTAAATAACGAAGATATTAATGAACTAGTACTTTTTTTAACTAATAAGTACAAAGAAAAATATAAAGTAAGATGAAAATTAAGTTAACAGAAACCCAACTAAATAAAGTAATTATACAGACTATTAAAGAACAAGGTCTTTACGGGAATACATCAGACGTTGTTGATTATGATTTACCTGAATTTTTATCAGATACTATAATTTTACAAAGTATTGAAAATTGGTCAGATGTAGAAAATTCTATTAAGGAAATACATAAAAGATTAATTAGATTAGAAAAGGGGTTAGATTCGGGAGGTTCACATAATAAAGCATATTCTACCGATACTGATTATTCATCTAAAAACAAAAAAGACGTAGACTTTGAAAGTGCTACAGATTCTATTGAAAGAGATGAAAAACTTAGAATGGATATTGAACAATTAAAAAAAGATTTTGAATTATGAGATTAAATTAGTAATTTAGTCTTTATGGATTATAACTCACTTTCATTAGTAGAATTAAAAAATTATTGTAAAACTCGTAGGTTATCATATGGTGGGAGTAAAAAACAATTAGTGAAGAGGTTAAAGGATTTTGATAAACCTGAACCAATATCGATTAATACTCATAAACATATAGACCTACCTAGTGGTAAAAAAATTGTTGGAGTAATCTCAGGAGATAAAGAGAAGATTAAAAAAATAAGTAAAGAAAGAGAGAAGGGTAAAGTCAAAAACTTATATTGGGCTATGGATGTCTTTTACTATGTAGTGGATAAAGAATTTACTTTTGATTAACAGTCTTTTGACTAATAATATCACCAGCCTTCATTAATATATCTCTTAACGCTACACCCTCTACGGCAATAAGACCCGATGTTAATAAACTCTCAATTAACATACTAAATTGGGAAGATTCAACACCATGTAATGTTACAATTTCTATAATAATAGAGAGTAATGGTATTAAAAAACTATATGATATAATATTTGATGTTCTGTGAATAGACAAACCTAAAACCCTTAAAATATTAGAAAATTTATTTTTTAAATTTTGAGTATAACTAACAACGTTATCTAATTCAGAACTTAAACCCATCGACTCAATATTTTTTATTTGAGACTTTAAATCTTTATTTTCAAAAAACACAACCCCTACCGCCATAACAGCCAATCCCGCTAACTGAGTTTCACTCAGACCTGTAAAGTTACCTTCTAAATAATCAAATACCGATTGTAGTATAGAGCCTATACCTGCACCATAAGTGACTAAAAATCTAAAATCAAATTTTAGTTGGTTTGACGCGTCTCTGACTACTTTATTTGAGAATTTACTAAGATTCATTAGAGAACCTCCGACCTTCTCCTTGTAATTCTCTTTTAATAACGTGTTAAATTGACTTTCAGTTAAAATTACCTTCATAACTTTATATTATAAATATAAATATTAGGTTATTTAGTATATTTATGATAAAAGGTATTTTTTATGAGTATGGATATTAACCCAAATTTAAAAAAAGGTGATAGAGTCACTTTAATTGTTATGAGTGACCCTTACTCCCCAATAACTGTCGGCACTAAAGGTACTGTTATTGGTATTGGGTCTGACCCATGGAGCAATGAACCATTATATTATGTTGAGTGGGATAACGGTAGAACCCTTAATTTAGTTGGTGATGAAGATGTGTGGGTTAAAGAAAATCAAGATGTAATTAAAGAAGAAATAGACGCGACATCAACAACTCTAAGTAAAATAATGTCTACGTTAGGTCCGATACCAAAAACAAAGATGTCTTCAAGTAATGTGATAAAAAAGATTTTAAGTAGTGAAGGACTAACATTTTTTGACATTAATAAAGATATTGATTTAGAAAACACATTAAAAAGATTAGTTGATAAAATTAGATTTTATGAGTACTTCTTATCATTTAAAAAAGATAAAGACGGTAGAGGATTTAATTTTGAAGGGTTATTAGCAGGACTTACAGGAGGTAAACCTATAATATCTCAAAGAAAAGAAGATATAAAAATCGGTGAGGATTATTACTCAGTTAAATTGACACAACCAGGTGAACGATTTGACTTAGGTTCATTATCTAGTGGGTTTAAGGCCGCAAAAATTAAAATGGTTGAGGATGGGTATGAAATAGATGATTTAAAAAGACCTATAGATTTAATGGATAAAGATGATGAGTTTAATCCATATAAAAAACTAATGATGAAAGTATCTTTCGTTGTAGGAGAAACAGAGGGGAAGAGTGCGGTGTCCGGTGAAGAAAAGTCACTAAAATGGATTTTTTCTATTTTAAATGATGAATATATTTCATATTGTTTAAATGACACCGATAGTTTAATTGATTTAGTTATTAATAATTATAAAAGTGGGAAAAGTGTAAATAGTATTTCATTACCACAGGGTAAGGTTGGAGGTGATTGTAAAATTATTACGTTTCCTAAGGTCAGTAATAAAGAAATAAAAAACCTGTTTTATCGTAAAGACTCGTATAGAAAAGACGACAAAATATCAGACTTATTTGGAAAATACTCTAAAAATGTCAGGTTTGATATAATTCAATATATTAGAAAAAATCCTGATTTATTCTTAAAAAGAGTTATTGATTTATATGGAGATAGACTGGCGAGAATAATGAAAGATAAAGGATTGATAGACCTTCCCAGTCAAATGGATGAATCTAAAGAAGATTTATCTAACGTATTAAGAAGTAAAGATATTGACCCGTCAGAAATGGAAGATTTACTATCTCAACTAAAAGATGAGGATATAAACAACTTAGTAATAAGAAACTTAGAAAGAAAATTTTTAAAATCAGGTAACCCAAGAATAAACGCCAGAGAATATTTAGAAATCTTAGTTAATTCTATCGGTAATAGAAAATCGTCAGAATTTGAAGATGATGATTTTAATGTTGAAGATGAGTTAGTTTACGGAGGCGAGGAGCCTGAGATATCTTCCATAGGTAAAAAACAATTTAAAAAAGAGTTACTACCATTACAAGTTGAGTTATTAAAATTACAAGAACACATCAAGCAGACAGGTAAATCTATCGCAGTAGTATTCGAAGGTAGAGACACTGCAGGTAAAGGCTCAACGATAAGAACCATAACTAAATATTTAGACCCAAAATATTTTAATGTGGTTGCCTTGGGAATACCAACACCTGAAGAAAGGGAGGATTGGTTTAAAAGATATGAACAACATATTGAACCTGGTAAAATTACTTTTTTTGACCGTAGTTGGTATAACAGAGGAATTGTGGAACCAGTTATGGGATATGGAACTGATGAAGAATATGAGGGGTTTATGAATAATGTTAATGATTTTGAAAAGTCTTTAGTTAGTAGGGGAACTGACTTATATAAGTTTTGGTTATCAATAACACCTAAAACACAAGAAAAAAGATTTGATTTAAGAAAGTCTTCGCCTTTAAAATATTGGAAATTTTCACCTAATGATGAAAAGTCTTTAGAAAAGTGGGATGACTATACAGAATACAAAGAAAAAGTTTTTGACTTGGGTAAAGGTGAGGTTCCTTGGACTGTTGTGGATACTAACGACAAAAGAATTGGTTCTTTAAACTTACTTAGACATATATTAAAGAATTCAGATTACCCCGATAAAAATGAGGGTACTATTAGTGATACATATCCTGAGTCTATTACAACAATTAATGAAAATTTTATTGATGAAATGAAACCATTACTACCCCTTCTAAAAATGGATAATGGTGGTTATATCTTTGATTTTTTAAAGGCGTTAAGAGATAGTGGTATTGTTAATATGATGCAATCACCTGATTTTACTTGGAGCGGTAGAGACTTCTTGGAAAAATATTTAAAGATACAAGAATTACAGGGTAGTTACCAACAAATTGAAGATGAGGATGAAAAAGAAAACCTGTTGCAACTTGCAGAGAAGTCACAACAGGTTATGATATCAGTAGCATTTAGAAATCTACAAGATAAAGAGCAAGAGTTAACTACTAATAATATTAACCGAGAATTGAGGAAATTAGGTCCGTTAGCTTTTAAGTATTTTACGGTAAAACTTTAAAGTTCTTTACACACTTTAATCTTACCAATCTCAACCCTATAACTATCCATACCGAAAAGACGGAAAAACTTTTGAACATCTTCTCGAACCGCCCTACGAATATCATCATTACGTCTACGGGAACTTGAGAAATTAACTTTAACATATTCAGTAACACAAGTCCCCTTTTCTCCACCCCAATTATTACCCATCGTACCTGAGACTTTGAGATTGACTATTAAATTTTCACTCTTGTCGACCTTAATGTACGTGATTTTATAAGTCAAGTCCTTATTATTCCAACGACGAGGATTAGAGTACTTAAACATATTACTACGAATCAAACGACCGATGGACTTATGTTCTTTATAAACTTTTGCCATGTTCGGAGATTGGTTGAAGTAGTCACTAAGTTCATGTACAGTCATATTATTCTCTTTTGTGAAAACAAATATACGACTTTATACCAATTAATCCAAATTATCTTGAATGAAAATCGGGTTTTGTATACCAAAATAACCACCAACTATATTATAGTAGTAGTATTCAACAGCTTCGTCTTCTGTCATATCCTCCATTAACTTTTTTATTATCTGTATTTTGGAGTATATAAGACGAGGTTCTTCTCCGAAAGACTCTGAAATACCTATTACACAGTCATCAAAACCATCTAACATTACAGCTCCCTCAGCAAAATCGAAGTACTTAGTTTTATCCATTTTTGTTTTAAACATACAAATCTTTATTTAAGATGTCAAATTATTCTGTAAGTAAAACATATTTATATAAAAAAATAGTCATGAGAGGTTATTCTACAATGTCAGACGAAGAGAGAAATTCAATCCTTCAGCAACACTCAGCATTCTACAACGGATATGCTACTGGTAATATTCCATCAGGTCCACAACCATTATTACAGGACGAAGGTCCATCAGATTCACAAGGTATTACCGTTAACAACAGAGGTGAGGTCGGTCAATACAAAAATCATTTGGTTAACGAATCTGTTGTTAGTGAAGAAGATAAAGATTGGATTCAGAAAGTTGATATGGATAAAGGTAGTTTTACTGAATACTGTGGGGGTGAAGTTACATGTGACTGTGTTGAAAAAGCCCGAAAAGAAGGTGGAAAACCAGAGAAACAGGCTCAATTATTCTTAAACATGAATAGTGAAAAGTGTAAATCATTACAGGAGGAAGTTAAAGAATACGCGGCTGATGATATGGATGTGTCAGATGTAGAATCAGCTTACGACTTTGAATCTGGAGGTCCTGAACAATTTGATGACTCTACAACTGATATTTCCGATTCTTATGGTATGGATATTGATTCCATCATGCAAATGTTTGGGGGTGAGATGAGTGCTGCCGAGTATGATGATGTTGATTCAGATATGAATCAAGACTTAGACGGTAAGGAAAAGTATAGTGGTGAAATGGGGGATTATAATTTCAATTCAGACGGTTCCATGGATGGTGAAACATACGAAGAGGTTGATGAGGAAGATGTGTGTGAAGGATGTGGTGAAACATACGAAGAGGTTGAGGAGGAAGATGTGTGTGAAGGATGTGGTGAGACATATGAAGATGTTGACGAAGACCTAATGGAAGACTTTATAAAACAAAAAGAACGAATAGTAGAAATGTTTGATAGATTTAAGAAATTTATCTAAATAAAAAATCCCTCACATTAGGAGGGATTTTTTATTATTAAGTTTTCGTAACAAAGTATTGTATAGTACAAAATTTTCAGTTCTTTTATAATACAACTCTATATATCGTAAAGTTGAATTGCATTGTTCCTTTTTATTTAAAGAATCAATTATTTTTTCTGTATGTGAAAACAATTCATATTCATTCATGCCTTCTATAAAGGAATTTTGGTGCGTTTTTATCTTTATCAGATATGAGTAAATCTTTTTCATTATGATGAGGTAAGTTAATTTCTATAACGTCTTTAATTGTGTCTTTATTGTTAATTACATGTCTGATGACTGGGTCATTATAATTTACGCTTCCTTCACTTTCTTTACTGTAATAACTACCACACTTGTAAGAAAGAAGAGTATCGTCTTCTAAAGATAAAAATCCGTGAGCGAAGTATGAGGGAATAAATAAACTCATATTATTTTTATCATTTAATTCAAAAAACTCAAACTTACCGTAGGTTTTAGAATCCTCTCTCAAATCAACTATAAAATCGATTACGGACCCTTTTAATACTCTAACTAATTTGGGCTGAGGAAAGTCACCTGTTTGATAATGTAGTCCTCTAAAGACCCCTAATTTTGATTTAGATAGGTTATCTTGAACAAACAGAGTTGAGAATAATGAATCGTCATTCTGTATTGCTTTTAGTGAAGGTATATCTTTAAGTAACTTTCTATTAGAGTATCCTATTTCATTCCATGTTTCCATAAAAAAACCCCTATCATCAGTATGGACAGGTTCCTCAATAAGATATACGTTATCAAAGGAAGTGGAGATTAAATTCATTCTTCAAGTATTTTAGGTAATTTATTACTTTCGTAATAATAGTAAATAAAATCTAAAATGTCACTACTCTCACAAATTTCACTTAACCAGTAGGAATAGTCCATAATATAGTCTTTAGTATAATGAGACTCACTATACCCATCCCACATATCTTCAAACCCTTCTAATCTACCTGATGCGGTAATATAAGATTCGAAAATATCTTCATCTATGTTATCTTCTCGGTAATTTTTATCCCCATCTTGAAAAATTATATTCAATTCTCCATCGTTAAATGAATATTCGTCTATTAATAATTGTCTTTTCATGATTTTTTTGATATTTGTAATAAAATAAAAGATTTAAAATAAAAAAATGGAAGTCGTAGAAATAATAACAAACTTTATTAATAAAGACAATAACGTTGTTGAGGTAGAATTTAGATTAAGAAATGATGGAGAAGATTTAGTTAGGTCTGATACCATAGAGTTTCAATACTTACAGGATTTTGGGTATGGAGAAAACTTTACTTCTTTTGACATTTTTAGTGATATGGATGATGATTGGGATTTAGGGTTTGAAGAGGAGGACGACTTCTTTATTGACAACGATAATTTAGTTTCATTTTTAAATGAATATTATTTAATTTATGAGACTAAATTACCTGACGCCGATTATAGGTAACGCATATTTATAGATGTGATGGCAGATAAAAAATATCTTAACGAATCCGGCTCATTTAATGTTCCGAATAAACCTGAAAGAGAGAAAAGTTCTTATGAAGACTTTATTCTTAAACTTTTAGGTAGAATATTTTTAACTAAACAAGTTTTTTTTGGTATGGATGAGCAAAAAATTGCAATAATTATTACACCCACCTTAAAAATAGTTTCGGTAGTAGCTTCTCCATCTAAACTTGTAGATAAATTTCCACAAAAAAGACAACAATTTTTAAATGGAGACGAACTAATTCGATGGGCTGACGATAACGGTTTTGAGATTACGTTTGTTGCTCCAACTCCACAACTAAAACATAAGCTGTTTAGTATGTTAGGTGACGTAATGGTTAGTAACGAAATAAATGAGTCTATAGGTAAGGATAAGGTTAAAATAGTACTTCAGGAACTAAAAAAATCTTCCCTACCTGAGTCTGTTAAACAATGGGCGATAGATAACCCAGAAAAATTCATTAAGAATATAGAACAGGTTAAGAACCTTCTAGATTAAGGTCCTTCCCTATAAAAAGTTAATGAATAACTATATTCATTACCTTCAACACCCTCTGGATATTGTTTTGGACATTCTAAAATTAAATATTCTAAACCATCCTCTATAATTACGTAATGACGATACGTGTTAAGTTGTGGGGTATTATAAGAAACATTCATATTAACCCATCGACCTGTAACGAAGTCTTGAGTAATATTAACTGGATATTCTACTCTCCAATGGTCTCCTCCATTTTCTAAGTAGTATCCAGCAAATAAACGGTCACCACTAATACTAATACGACTCTTATTTACTTTCATGGAATCCAAAGGACCAATAGGGTTAGGGTAGATTAATGAAAGAGGGTCGTCGTCTACAAGTTCGGAATTTAATATATCTGTACTGTTTACAGTAATAGACCTAAGGATATATGTGCCGTCCATAGTAGGGTAGGTATGTTCCGCATATTGATAACATCCTGAGAAGAGTAAAACTAAAGATAAAAGGGTGAGGTAGTGTTTCATATTACAAATATAAGTATATTTAGTTAATCTACAAATAAATAGACATATTTTTTGATATTTATAGGTATGATTAAGAAGATTTTATTAATTTTTGGGTTTTTAAGTTTGTTTGCAATAGGTTTTTCTCAAGACGTTTCATTTTCACAAATAAACGGTAGTGTTTTGTACTTGAATCCCGCATTCGCTGGGTCAAGAAATTGTCCTGAGTTAAGTATGACATATAGAAATCATTGGCCATCATTAGGTAGTCAATACGTAACTAGCGTTGTAACTTACGAACAATATATTAGAGATTTGAAAAGTGGTTTCGGTATATTAATGATGAATGATAGGTCCGCCAATGGAATATACTCATTAAATTCATTTAACACCTATTATAGTAATCAACAAAAACTAACTAATAATTTAAATATTAAATTTGGTTTGGAATTTAGTTATAAGCAAAATTTCATAGATAGTAAAAAACTGTTCTTTGAAGATTCTTTTAACGGTGTCGCGTTTACTAATTACACAAATGAATCTTTTTTAAATAACTTTAAAGTTAATTATTTTGATGTAGGTACAGGAATACTTTTATTTAATGATAAATGGTTTGCAGGATTTAGTGTGTCACATATAAACCAACCGAACCAAACGTTAATATATGGAGAAAGTTACTTACCAGTAAAGGTTGGTGTTCATGGTGGTGGACATATACACTTAGACCAATCAACAGATAGAAGAAAGAACGTTATATACATACCTTCTTTCTCATACTTAAGTCAGGGTGAATCGTCACAACTTACAGTCAATAATAATGTAAAGTCAGGTAAGTTTTTGGTTGGTGCAGGATTTAGATTTGTTGAAGGGTATTCTTATAGAGACGCAGTAATCTTCAACTTTGGTGTTGATACAGGTGACTTAGTATTTCATTATGGTTACGATTTAACTACCTCACAGTTAGGACCTGGTAGTGGAGGTGCTCATGAAATTACAACAATAATAAGAGTTAGTGAAAGACAAAGAAGAAACAACTTTACTGTTCCACAATGTACCTATGTCCCGTCATGCGCTTTTGATTGATGATTCTGATAGGAACTCACTAATTAAATTATGTAACTCTACAGAACTTAAAGATTTCACATAATAAACACATCGGAGTCTGTACAATTTACAAAGAGTATGACCTAACACTAATTTAAAAGGTGAGAATAGTTTGATAAGTAGATTGACAAAAAAATATTTAATTTCATTCATGTTACAAATATAAATAGTTTTATTTAAAAAAACTATTTTTTAAAGATATTTATTTTTACATGGTTACACTTTTAGAAAATATTAATCGTATTAAAAACTTAATGAACATCACTGAGGGTGAATCTTTATTCCCATCGGAAGACAAAAAACATTTGGAAACCTTTGTTGATTTTGTTGTAAAAGAATTAGGTATAAAAAACGAGGTCAATATTGACTATACGGAAGATAAGTCTAAAGTAGATACAACCGCAGTTTACAGATATGAAGATGGTGAAAATGAAGACATAGAAAATGCAGAAGTTACCGTATATACCAAAGAAAGGGCATTACAAGATATTATGAGGTCAGTGGCACATGAGTTAGTTCATCATCATCAAAATGAAGAAGGAGAATTAAAAGGTAAAATACAAAATGTTGGTGGACCTATTGAGGATGAAGCAAACTCAGTTGCGGGTGAATTACTTAAAAAGTATGGATTACAGTATCCTGAAATATATGGTGAAGAAGAATTTTCAGCAGATGAAGAATTTACAGAACAAGATGAAGGTGGGGGAGCAACCGATGGAGGAGGTGAATCATCGACAAATGCGAGTGTAAGCACATGGGAAACCGGATTAACTCGTGGACCATCCAACCAGTTAACGATAACTGTATGGTCAAATAATATTAATAGAGGTAAGGGAAATATGATTGACCAAAACAGTAAATGGGAATCAGGAATAAATAGAGGTAAATCTAATACCTTAACTTAATATTGATTAAAGGTATATTTATAAATAATGAGTAATAACATATCTATACAAATTAATGAAATTAATAGACTTATGAATTATGATAGGTCAAAGACGATAATTGAACAAGAAGTCGAAGTTGGAAAGCCAATGGTGATACAAAATGATTCTATTATAAAATTACCTAAAAATTGGTATAATTACAGTGGGGAACAATTCGATTACCCTAATTACTGTAAATATCCTGATATTGCACTGCCAGGAACTCCTGAAAAACCGGTACTAAGGGATTATTGTATTTACAGAGGACCTGGAAACACCAAGACATATTTTAGAAAAGACACAAAACTTGACACAATTAACGGAACAGATGAAGTAATAGATATGTACCGTAAAATAGAAAATAAAGGATTACTTAAAAATTTAGATGATTCACAAAAAAATGAGGTTTTTTCCGATATGAAAAAAATATTTACACAAGGAAGTGTTAAAAGTTTTATTGTAGGAGACGACACATACTTCAGTTCAATCGCAAAAACATTTGGACCTCAAGGTCCATGGACACACAAAGGATGGTTTTCAAACGGTAGAGGGTATACACCTCCGAAATTTGAGTATGTAACTGATGGTTGGAGTGAATATTATGTAGGTTTGAAGGATGAAATAAGTAAAATTGACGACCTTATTGACGAATTATCTTCATTTTTATGTGGTGACGATAGCCCTGCTGCCGGTTTGTTTGAAATTCCATGGATAGAATATAAATCTGAAGAATTATTATGTGATGTATTAGCCGGTCTATTAATGACGATAGGTGGTCCTTTTGGTGTTGTTGGTGGACTAGGTATTGAAATCCTACATGCCAATGATTTAAAAAATAAAGGAGATGACGCAGGTGCTATAATTTCCTTACTAATAGGTATGTTACCCATTTTTGGAGATGTAGGTGCTAAAGTAATCCAAAAATTATTAAGTAAGGGGGGTGGTAAACTACTTGTAACAAACGTTGTTAAATTCATTAATTTATTAATAAAGTTTAATACTGGTCAAGTAAAAGCTTCACAAGTAGTAAAATCACTATTAAATCTATCTAAAGAAGAAAGACAAGTTTTACACTGGTTATGGTCAACTAGTCGGGAGTTATCTGGTAAGGCAAAACGACTAAGTTCTGAATTTGATAAATTGAAACCTATGGTTGATGATTTACCGGATGGTATTAATTTAGACAAAAAGTCGATAGAGAAAATATCAGAAATTTTAGAAAACGATAAAATTTTTATTGAATTAGGAAACTTTGCCGCCCAATTTGCCTCAATGATGACTATGATTATTGGTGGTCATACCATATCAGAATTAGGGTTTACTGATGATAATACCTTTGAAAGTCAAGAAGAAATTCTTGAGTATTACAAAAATAATCCACAAGCAATATTAGATTTATGAAAAAGAAAATAACTATAACAGAGTCAGAAAGAAAAGAGATTAGAAAATTATACCTATCTCATGATGTTTTGTTAGAACAGGAACTATTAACTGAAAAACGTGGTAGTAGTATTGGTAAAAAATTAGCAAGATTTTTATCCTCTCGTGGTGCTGAGGGATTATCTAACAGTGCCTTAAATTTAATTAAACGAGGACGAAACTATTACATTATAGATTATAGTATAAATGGAGTCGGTGGTATGAGAAGGACACCTACTGACGGAGATAGTTTCGCAGATTACATCAATGAATTAATTAAAGATATTGAAGATGGTAGACCATCGTTAAGTGACGGTCAAGTTAACAATCTTTTCACAAAACTTTTTCTTGCTAACGATGCGGATTTCGCGGTTACACTTATTAGCAATCAAATTGATAACTTAGACCCTACTAATTCATTATATAACGATATATTAGATAAAATAGTTGATTTAGTTGGTAACGCGGCGGGAAATGACGTGTTTAAAACACAGTTTCCAACGGAACATACGTATTTTGTTAAACTCGCTACTTTATTTGACAGTGACGAGTTTATAAATGCAGGACCGGTAGAACAGGTAAAAAGATTAAAAGAAATTAATACAAAACCAAGTATATTATCAGCTTCTAGAGCGGAAGCTTTAAGAGACGTTCAAATAAGTTACACTAGAGAACTTATAGAATTAATAAGAGGTTTTGGTAAAAGTTCAAAACAAATACAGTCAGAGATTATAGATTTAACCTACGCTTACGCATCTAATGATTTTAGAGATGGTAAGGCTTATGCTAGAGCAATACTTTTAAAATTAAATGAACTAGAGACAAGAGGTAATGATTTGGGTAGTTCATACTTAAAAATCGTAAAAAATTCCATTGAAGAAAAAAATAAAGACGGTAGCTTTGACGATTTACTTAAGTATATAGATACTCTTGACGATGGTGATGCATTTAGAGTTCTTAGGGACACAGCACCTCAGACTGTAGTGAAGGCTCTAAAAAGGGCTATAAATGACATACGAGAGGTTTTCCCACTTGTATGGAAATCAGATACTAAGACAAAAATTCGTTTTAAATTCGATGAAAAGTTTTGGAAAAAACTGGGTACGTTTATACTTACTAGTCAATTTATAACAATAAAGGATATTTATAATACTGCAATAAAATCATCAGGACAAAGCGGTGGAGCAACTGCTTTGAAAACTGCACTAAACTTGGCGACTAGAAACGTTGCAGGTCAAGTATTATTCCCTATTATAAACGCGTCGTTTTGGGGGTTTATTGCACCGATTATGGATGGCATAAGAGATAAAATAAACAACAGTGATAGTGGTTTTTGGGACTATATGAAAGACTGGTTAGGTGATGGTGGTGAAATAGGTAAGAGTTGGACTGATTTTGATAGAGATTTAACTGAGGATTGGTTTGAAAACTTATCACGTTCTTATTCTAATACGTTTAAAAAAATGATTGAAAAAGAGGGTGCATTCGGTTTAGAATGGAAAGATTTAGTACCGTTTGTTGGTTTTAGGAATATAACAACTCTTATGGAATTTTTATATAATTTAAACTGGACTTCTACAGAACCAACTAATATGACAAATCCAGCTGAAGTGGAGGGATATAGAGATAATATAAATTCATTCAAAAATTGGTTAAAAGACAATGATATTGAGAAAAAAACAACATCAATACCTAAGAGACTTGATGACGGTGCTTACGAAGTTACACTAAAGGGTGACAACACACCAACATATTATATTTATGATAATAACACATTTAAACAAGACTAAAGTGAAGAATTTAATTACAGAAAGTGTAGGTTGGGCAAACGAAACATCAGGAAGTGGTGCCCCAAGTGGTTCAGGATGGCAAGGACCAATGAAGAAGTCAGAAGTAGAAACTGAAATAGGAGGAACATCTAATGAATCTGATTATGATTTATATCACGACTCAGCGGTGGGACGTGAAGGTTTTTACTACAGACCATCACCTAACCCAGGAGGAACACCGCCATCACCTAACCCAGGAGGAACACCGCCATCACCACCCGCAAGACAAAAAAGTGGTAGAGAGTTAAAAAAAGAGAAATTAAATTTAGGTAAAAGCGGTGTAAGCTCAACTGTAAATCAACAATTTAGAGATGTGGTCGATTACTTGAAAGGTATACCTTGTGGAAGAGTTTGGCCTTTAATATTCGTTCAAAGAGAACCAAACAGTCAATACGAAGATGAGAGAATTGTCTTTTTTGCTGATTCACAAACAGGTAGAAAAAATATACCGTTACCGATAGAAGAAAGAGGTGGAAAATGGGGTTTTATAGACCCGCCGAGTAGTGGTTCATGGCAAGAATTTTCAGATTCTAATTGGTGTACAAATAAAGTTAATGAAGGGTTAAAAGACGTATTAAAAGAAAATGAAATGGAAAATTCAATACCAGAAAAAATAGATGAAAAGTTAAAAGAATTTAATTTTTATACTGCAAATGACAAAGGAAAACAAAAAGTAGTTTTTACAGATAAAGACCGTGAAGAAATAAATAAAGAATTTATGGATTTAATGAAAAAATATCCTGAAGATATTGCATTTATTAGGTCAGTAGTAGTCGCTAAAGGTGAAGATAAAAAAACGGGAGAACCTGTCGTTAGATTGGGTTCTTACTATAATAATGCAAATATTGAACTTCCTTTTAATTCTCAGATGAATGGATTAGGTAAATTATTGGACGGTGGTATAATATATTTTACCATTACTAATAATGAGGGTCCTGATTATAGAGATTTTAAGATAGTCGGTGGTGATAAGATACCTGAAGTTGAATTTGGAGGGGGAGAAAAAGAGGAAATACAAAGAGATAGTTATATCAACACACATAATCAATCGATGAAAAAAGAACAACCTTTTGAAGAGGTTATGAAGGGTAAAGAAAAGAAAGGTTTACAGTCATTACTAAATGGGGAAGGTCTTACAAACGAATTTACGAAGTCTCAGAAGGAATTTTTAGAAAACTTAAAAAAAAAAGGTTTTAAACTTAAAAAACCTGAAAACTCAGATATTTATGAAAGAGTGAGAGTTAATAGTAAGGAATTCACAGAATCAATAAATGCGTGGAAACCCAAAGAAAAATGAGTCTAAAACACATAGTTAAAAAGAATCTAATAGAATTAGAAACTAAAAAACTTAATAGTCTTACTGAATCTAAAATTGTTAAAGGAAGATTAGGTATTATATCTGAGTCTGTTAACTTTAATTCTAAAATTCATACCACCAAATTCTTTAATAAATTATTTTTAGAGGTTAATCATTTGATAAAAATGGGTATTAGTGAATCCGTAGTTAATGAAGATTTAATTATGACACTTAAAGGTATTATGGGTGATGATGGTTCTAAAGTTATAGACACGTTAAAAGATAAGTTATTATTTTTTTTAGAGGGTAAACTTAATATTGATGGTTTTGAAAAGGATGTATTGTCTCAGACAATATCAGAAATTGAAGAAGAGGAATTTTCTAAAATATTTACGGATAAGAAGTTCTTACCGAGAAGTATCGCCGATGTATTCACAAGAGAATTTGAAGAAAAATACTTAGAAGGACTTACAGATACGACAAAAGAAATTGTGATGAAGCAAATTGATAACGATAGATTTAAAAGAGATATTGAAGATAAGTTTACAACGGCGTTGGAATCTTTATTGGATTCCATTGAGTCAAATATGGACTCGAAATTGAGAGGCATTAGAGATAAGGTCTTCTCATAAACTTTTAAAAAAAGGGGGTAAAATTAAATCTATGAAAAGGACTGGCGGTGTCAGTCCTTTTTTCTTATATAAAAAAAAGTGACCCGAAGGTCACTTTTTTATTTAATCGATTGTTTACCTGAGAACGGTTATATAACCACTCGTATCCAAGACCTCCAAATTCCATGCCACTGCCCTAATTGTGTAAGCGTAAACTCCGTCTTGTACGTAATGCCCACCATTATTAAAACTTCCATCCCATCTTCCATTAGGGTTATCGATTTTAAAGACCACTTGACCCCATCTATTGAAAATAGATACTTCCCATGTGTTCCAACACTCTTCGTCGGTTATTACCCCCCAAGAATCGTTTAAACCGTCATTATTAGGACTAAATGCGTTAGGTGCAAATGCCTGACCGTCGAATTCATCACAAGGACTAGGAAAAACACAAGTACCATCTTCTATCGTCGCTTCAAAATTATAATTTAATGCGTCCATGTTAGTACATCCAAACACGTCATATTCACATGACCCATCATTTACATTTGCGAACATATTATAATTGTTAGCGTTTAAATCGGTACACCCTAATATATCGTAAGTACAACTACCATCATCCACGTTAGCAAGTGAATTATAATTGTTAGCACTTTCATCAGTACACCCAAATACATCATATTCACAAGAACCGTCATCGACTGTAGCTAAGAGGTTATAATTATTTGCGGTTGAGTCTGTACAGCCGAAAACGTCATAAGTACAAGACCCATCGTCCACGTTAGCTGTTGAGTTGTAGTTATTTGCTTCTTCATCTGTACAACCATAAATATCATACGTACATGTACCATCGTCTAAATTCGCATTGGGATTGTAATTATTAGCGCTTTCATCGGTACATCCGAATATATCGTAAGTACAACTACCATCATCCACATTTGCGTCAGGATTATAGTTATTAGCAGTATCGTCGATACATCCCGCAACATTGCAATTAATTCCGGAACCTCCGATTGTAAGGACAAGTATATTATTACTAATATTATCATCTTCTCCGAAATTTTCCCATGAGTTAGGACTCTCACCATTTACGTCTAAAACGTGTACACTAACAACACCATATGAGTATATGGGGTTAGGCCACTCAATAGAGATATCACCGAATGAGTTTATTGTTGTACCCATCGCATTAAAACAAATAGTGTCGTTTGTTTGTCCTAAGACTTGAACTTTAATACAGTATTCATTTATCGCGGGATTGGTTAGATTGTTTAGATGTAACGTAGGAACCCAGTATGGGGTAAATCCGTCACAGTATTCGTTTATAGTTATACTATCTAATGATAAATCAACCATATATTCACAACTTCCATCATCCTCAGTTGCTAACGGATTATAATTTTCCGCTATTGGGTCTGTACATCCTAAAACAAGACATACATCGGGGTCACTTATATTATTTAAGTATAAGAACGTATTGTTATATGAATATTCATCAATCTCACCTTCAACATCATATACATTAATTGTTAGTTGAGTTATAAAATCAGGTACATTAATAGTCCATATTAACTGACCCCCACCAGGTTCAATCCAATCAGTACCGTTTAAATTACCATTTAAACAAGTATCAAGACCTAATTCAGGTACTTCTACACAATACACAAATAATGTGTCATTTGAATTAAAATTACCCGTATCAGGGTTAACTACTATTATACTAATTTCGTTAGAAACTATCCCGTCATCACACACTGCATTTACAAATGAAACATATCCACCTGCGTCAGGAGTATATATTACTTCATCATCACAGTCGAATAGATTACTATAAAACTCCCAATAAGTGCTATCGCCATGATATTCATTACATAATTCTTCTCCCTCTGGAGTATCACAATATATACATGAGTCATCATTTTCGGTTGCTTGTTGATTATAATTACAAGCGATAGGGTCTTGACAACCGTATACAGGTGCAAAAGTACAAGTCCCGTCATCATACCCCGCATTACCATTAAAGTTTTCTGCTAAAGGGTCAGTACAACCAGGGTAAATAGGGGGTGGTGCATCACATACATTAATAGAATTTAATTCCATTGATATGTCAGGATAAAACTGTGTTTGGTCCGCACATAATCCACACGTCTGGGCCCAACCACCATCAATTTCACCAATAATCGCAGTTTCCGAATAGTTTATTTGCCATAATACAACTTCCAAACATGAAGTTAATGTATCAGACTCTAAGATACTTTGGAAACAATCATCATAAAATGTATCGTCAGCAAACATATTATAATTTATTGTATCACCCGCGTAATACTCAGCAAATGATACAGGATTATCAAATGTCCATCCTAAATGATATTCAGATGCGGTACAACCCCATTCATAATCCCAACCAGGTACGTGTGCACCTATTTGAACCATATTTACATAATCCATTTGTCCCGACTGACCCACCGTATTTAAAGAAGTGCCACAGTTCCAATGTGATACTACTTCAATACTTACGTCATATGTTTCAGGGTCAAATCCAAGGAAATTAACATCACAATCACAAAACGCATCATTATTTACATCAGGACAATCAGTATTAAAAGGTCCGTAGTATGGTGTTCCGTCTGAGTTATATACCCAAGCGCCATCAGCTAACCCACAACTACCTAACCTAAGATTAAATTGTGACCAAGCCCCATCAAAAGGGAAAGATAAACCATAATACGCCCATTCCATAGACTCTTCCCACGATAAATCATTTACTCCACCAGGACCTGGGTCTTCAGGAAACCATGAAGGGAGATTTGGAATGTCGAACCAAGGGGTTGTTATTGTCCTAGTCTGACCAGGAGGTAAGGGTCCAACATTGTTGTTTGAGGTATAATCTATGGTCCATATTGGTGCACTTGAATTAAGTGACCAATACATCTTAAGTACGTCCCCTTCCCATTCACTACCCGAATTGTTTGTAACGTCAAATTGAAACTTGACACCACTACCATTATCAGTGACGACTACAGAACCCTGTTCTATAAAAACGTCACATTGAGCCCTTAATACTACTGAAAACAAGAGCATTAAAGGTATTAAAAGCACACGGCGTGCCTTATTAAAAAAAGTAAAATTCATTAATTTATAGGTTTACTTGTTTATGAAGAACTACACCTATAAATAGTTTATAACGGTCAATAAGTAGAAAATCCTTTCCTAAAATCGTCCCATATAACCTCAGCTTCTTCGTATAATAAGGAAGAAAATACAGAGGGTTCATGAGGTCTATTTATTAACTTAACACCCCACTCGTTAGGGGTTTTATTACCTTTTGTAACATTACATCTAGAACAACAAGTAACCAAATTTTTCCAAGTATTCTTACCTCCACGAGAACGAGGTATAATGTGGTCGATAGTTAGATTTTTTTTTGAACCGCAATATTGGCAGGTAGACTTATCTCTTTTAAAAATTCTTTTTCTATTAACTTTTAATGAGGTTCTTCGATATCTAATATAATTTAATAACCTTATAATTACGGGACGAACAAATTTACCTATAGTGGTGACGATATCACGGTCTCCCTTTTTTACTATTTCTGCTTTACCTTTGTTCACCAATATAAACCCTCTATGTAAAGTTGTGATATTTAATGGTGAAAAATCAGAATTTAGTACAAGTACGTTACTCATTATGTTTTTTTTTATAATATAAAATATAATAATTTATTAGTCAAAAAAAAACCCCCGATTTGTTCGGGGGTTTTAATTTTAAAGGTTTTTATTATTTGGCCTCGGCCTCCTTAACTATTTCGAATCTATCTTTGTTCCTAAAGAATCCAAAGACCGCTATTCCTAAACCTATTAGAACCTCGATAGCATTTATTACTGAATCTAAATTCTCAGTTAATAAGTCTACCAAAGGTATCCATGTGTTCAAACCTGTTAGTACCAACAAAGTACCAATTGCGGTTAATCCGTGTCTAATAAGACTTTTAATTTCTGCTGTTCCCATATTAAATATTTTTTTACAGTTTATTGTAATAAATATCTACAAATATATAAAAAACAAAAAAGGGGGGTGTTACCCCCCCCCTTCTCACATCTTCACCATCACTCCTCCCATACCATTCCACTTAACAATCGCCCTTTTAGGAATCCAAAACTCAAACTCACCAATCTCATCAATTTTTCGAGACATATCCTTTTTATAATTCTCGATTGCGACAGTGTCGTAAGCGCTACGAGGATGAGCAACACCAACATACTTAGAACACACAGGACCGATACCTGTCAACTTAGAAACATCATCAGTAAGGGTTTTAGCGCAACAACGACATACACCTCCGTTTTCTTTCGTCAACTTGCCTTTGACCCGAAGTGCTCGGTCAGTCATACCCGTAACCGCAGTTACATCGATAAGGATGGGGTGAAACTCAAGACCATACTCTTCTTTAATACCCAATGCAATCTTACGACCAATCTTGATGGTATCACCAACCAAAGTGATATTCAAACGCTGTTGAGCCTGTTCATGACGACGAGCACCCTCGATAACACGAATAGCTGCTGCGGTTTGATTATCGGTCAGTGAGTTAAACTTATTAAGACCTCTTTTGAGTGAGTTCATAAAATTGTTGGTTCCGTTGTAGTTCTGCACTTCTTCGATTACTTGTTCTTGAGTCATATTAATATTGTTTATGTGGTGATTGTGATACAAATATAAGTCAAAAATCCCCTACTGCCAAAACAATAGGGGATTTATTTGTGGAGGTGCTGGGGCTCGAACCCAGGTCCCAAATATTTCAAATATAGAGTCCTACACGTTTAGTTCATTATTAATTCTTAATAATCCGAAATATTCAGTTGAATTTTAACATCCTCCACTGACAATAGATGTATGACTCGATTTAGGGTTCAGTCATTTTTCCACCACTACAACGGACTTCTGTTCCAAGGTTAACGTCCTGACCGACCCGTGGTAAACGATGCCTTAGGCAGCGTAAACCTCTTCAGTGCGGAGTAAACCGACAGCCTGAAGTTTTGCGAAAGTTTCGCCTGTTACAAATTGAAACCGTAGATTAAAGTGATAGGTATCCTCTCACTACGTGCACTCTACACCTGACCATACCGGTCAAATCCATAAAACACCCCCATATTTTCAAAGAACACTACAAATATAAATATAAATCTTAAACAATCAAATCACTTTCGAACATTTACTACAGAATAATAAGTATTTGTTTCTCGGTCATAAAGAACTGATACAGAAATATAGTTATACTTACTATTTGTTAAAATTTTCCAGTGTGGGGGACTTTTTTGATACTGTAAAAAAAACTGAGAAACATTATTAACATCCGACCTATGATTAGACCCACAACATTCACCACAAGTATCAAAACCCGCCCAATCAATCCGATTTGTGAAACTGTTATACCCTTCACCATGACCAACTTTACCTGTTTTTACCTGATTTTCATTCCAAGGCACAGTCAGTAGAGATTCCATGTCATCATCGTATTCTAATCCATTCAATCCATGATTTACTCTCCATTCGTTTAATGTATTTACAAAACGTTTTTCCATTTCCCAACAAAGAGAATCAATATTTACCTGAGGTACTGGTGTTGGGATATATCCTTCACATGAAACTTCAACCTCATTACCCTTATCATCAATATAATAACATTTAGCACCTTCCCATGTAATTTGAGATGTGGTCGTTAATGAAATCAAACAAAAAAGGAGGGGTAATAGATTCTTCATAAACATAAAGATAGTGAAAGTTTTTCTTTATACAAACTATTTATAAAGAAAAATTACAATGAAGCGTAATATTATAAATGAAGTTAACCGCATGAGACAAATTATGGGGTTGGAGTTAGTTTTAGAACAAACTGACAATATAGAAAGAGTGTTTGTCTCATTATTAGATGAAAAGAGTAAAATTTATTGGGAAAGTGCTGGTGATGATTTCAGTTGTTCACCAAGATATTATTTCAAATATAGATTCCCTGTTTCAGAATTAGAGTCTGAAAAGTTACCGGAAAAAACAACAACAAGAAGAGGTGTTGATGGACAATATCTATACAGTAGTTACAATTACATCCCTAAATCATATTTTAAAGATGAAAGCCAATATCGTAACTCTGTAAAAGAGTTAAGAAATATTGAAGACCAAAACGGTGACCGTTTAGGTCAAGTAAAATTCGGATTCCCTCTCGGCGAAGATTCGTTAAATCCGGACTTTAATGAGTCATCACTTAACGCTTGTAAAACTGGTAGTAAGGGTGTAAAAGGAAAAGACAAAAGACAATCAGGTGCCGATGTTCCTCCTATGACAGAAGAAAATAAAGAAGGGTTCATTCAATATTTTATCGATTGGTGTACTAAAAAATACCCTGAAAAGAAAGATGAAAGTACTCCTGATATAGGTGAATGTAGAAAAAATATTAAATCAATACGTCTAATACCTGGTAAGTTATCAAAAGAAGAAAAAGATGAAACTGTAATACCCGCGGTTAAAGTTAATCACTCAATAGACAAGAAAACTGAAGGTGAACCATTCCCTAACAACTCAACAAGAGTGGGTCAAGGCGTCGTTGAGTGGACTAAAAAATTTAAAGGTGATATTACCGATTTTCTAAAACAATTTCCAGATGCTAAAGTTTCAGTGGCGAATAAAGTAGACGGTGAAAACTACCCATTTGTAATTGCGACATCAGCGTCAAGATACAGAAATACAGGAGAGGCTCAGCAAATGAATTTTAAAGAACTTTCTCAAGAGAGAGCTGAAAGTGTATATAGTTACATAGTTAATGAATTAAGTTCTTTAGTACCCGACATAAGTACAGTAAATGTCACTTTAAATTCTAATGGTAGAAATGGTGACGGTTCATCAGGACCAAATCCACCAAGTCCAAATCAATTTTCTGATGGTGGTGGTGACCCTAATTCATTTAAACAAGAGGGTGACAGAACATTTAATGGGCAAGAACCACACAGTTCACCAAATGAATATGAACAGTATAAATATTGTATAATACAATTGGCTGTTAAATTTGATTATGATACAGAAAAGAGTGAACCTGGTACTGATGATAAAATTGGTGAATGGGATATTAAAATAACAAGTGATACACAACCAACAGGAGGGAGAAACCGTAAGATTTTTAATTTTATTAAGAGCGGTGGTGGTGTCGGATTTTTTGAAGACAGTGGTGGTATAGGATGTGCAGCATATGACTAATGAAGTTTATAACTCTATTATTAGAAGGTAAAAAGGAGCGTATAATAGATAAGTTCCGAAATCAACTTGAACCGTTAGGTGACGAGGCGATAAAATATGCCGAAATAATTATAAATAACGACCCAAGCTTAACTAAAAAGTATTCTGAATGGGGTGTTAAAAAATTTATAGATGAAATTAATAAACCCACTTCTTCAGTTGTAGGAGGAGGGGACCCAATTTCAGTCGCAAGTATTATATGGGTCAATATTAAAAAGTATCATGATATTGTTGAAAGATTATCACCTGAAAAGGTTGATAATATGTTTAATATCTTAAATATAGAAGGAAATTTTAGTAGTGAAAGTACAGAAAAAAAGATAAGGTCAAAACCAAAAGACATTACCTCGTTTGATACCATTCACGATTTATTTCGTTTTGTTAATAAGTACGAAGATTATTTAGATGAGATAAGGACTGAAAAAGAAGTAAAAAAAGAAGTAGATAGAGTTTATGAAAACGATAGATTTTTAATAATACGTCCATTATCACATAAATCATCATGTTACTACGGAGCAAGTACTAAATGGTGTACCACCAGTACTGATAACGACGACTATTTTAACAGATATACATCAAGAGGTAAACTATATTACATTATAGATAAAAAATCTTCAGACAGAACATACGGTAAAATGGCATTACTTGTACCTCATGGTAACGGCACACCTGAGGTATACAATCAACAGGACCACGGGGAAAAATTTAGTTTTTTATTAGAAAGATTTGCACCAATAAAGGAAGAGATTAATAAACTGACGGAACGTGGGGATGACTACGAAACTCTAAAGAAAGTAAAAAATAACCCTAAGACATCTATGTATGAATCATTAACATCTCACTTCTTTGATAGGTTTGATGGTGAGAACGCAATTTTTAATTTCAGTAATGAACTTAAGAATTATTTGGACTTTATGGAGGATGAGGTCGGTGAAGATGCGATAGGTTATTATCTATGGTCATATGAAAACCCTAATGGAGATTTTTTTTATGAGACATCAAGATTTAATGACGATATGATGGAAGGTTACCCACTTTATGTATTAACACCTGAACATATAGATATATTACGTTCTATTGTTGAGATAATAGAACCTGAGTTGTTAGAGGCGTTTGATGGTAGTGAAATTAAACCTGACGGTGATTGGGACGTAAAAGTATCGAAATTTATAGAAAATAAATTACCAAAATTATATGAAGATTTTGGTTATTTGTATTCCGAAGCCGAGGACAGGTCTATACACCAAGGTGTAATAAAATATATTGAAGATGAAATATGTAATCTTTATGATGAAATAGGATTAACAAAGGTTGACGATGAAGGTTGTTTTGGTCAATATAAAATCAGTATTGATAAACTTATTGATATCTACGAGGATAATTTAGATTACAATAAAGACTTGTCTACAGAGCAAGTGTTGGAGAACGTAATCCAACAAAATATTGACTTAGACACATACTTTATGGATAGTGTAAATGAATATCAGGATTTGGATGTGTTTAATGACTCGTTTAACAGTGATATGACAAATCTGTTGGAAAATGTTTTATCGGATGTCGAATCTGATGATAATGTAGTGTCAGACGTTAATGAGTATAGAAGAATATTAAAGTATATAAATAATAAATTTGGTCTTAATACTCCTCACGCAATTAAATCGTCAGAAAGTGAAGATTCTATAATATTTACAGGGGTTAACCCAAAAAACTCTAAAATTAATTTTGAAATAATTAATAAAGATAATGAAATAAAAAAAGGTAGTGCTAAGTTGACAACAATAATTAAATTGTTGAACAACTACACACTTTTTGACCCGTTTTAAATCTCTTCGTTTTCCAATAAACGCTCACGGATAAGTAGATATAAATCTGCCATATCCTTCATATTTAAAGTGACAGTATTTCCATTAATTTTACTTTCAATTTCAATTGAATCATCTGAGATGTTGAAGTAATGATTATCACTTTCTTCCCATTCTACTGATTCATAATCGTAATCATCATCCTCAATATCATAACTAGTGAATAAACTACCTTGACCGTAGTAATCGTATGTAGGTTTGATGTAAGTGTAACCAAACTTATTCAAACCAAGCTCATTTACAACACCAATAGCGAGTTTTAGGGCATCTTCAACATCTTTTACAACTACAAATTCAGATGTTGAATGCATGTTGTAATAACCACAAGAAAAGTTGATACAAGAAAAATCACCTTTTTGTTTAATTTGTGAGACATCAGTATATGGGTGTGACTGAAGGTAAGGAGATACACCCATAGAGTTTTCAAAGATGGGGGTAATGCGTTTAATGAACTCACCATTACTCTCAAATAAACGAATTCCCGAACAAACTTCGGTAACCAAATGATTTCCAGGTGCGTCAAATTGAATCGCATAACCCACATCCTTGAGGAACTCAACATCACACTCCTTAGAGCCGTGACATCCGGTCTCTTCAGATACGAAAAGACCGACCTTTACATGTGACAAAGTGCGAAGGAGTTCGAGTGCCAAGAAAACACCACATTTATCGTCACCACCGATTCCCGTTGGATTCCCTTGTGGAGTGTATCCCTTTAGAGATAAGTTTAGTTCTTCAGTAAACGTTCGACCAAAAGTGGGTGGTTTTTCGAGATTCTCCTCCTCAACAACAATGTCTTCAACCAGTTCATGAACCGTATCAGTATGTGCAACAAACATCGGATAAAACTCACCATCAGGTAATGTACCTTTAGTGGCGTAAACGTTATTCATTGGGTCATTGTAATACGTTACACCGTCAATCGTCTCAAGAACATTAATAATATAGTCTACCATTCCATCTTCCTTATAGGTTTTAGTTGGGATTGAAAGTACTTCTTTGAGACGATTAAGTTGTTCGTTATTCATTTGTGGTTGATTTGTATACAAATATACTAAATTATTTACTTTAAACCAAACAAAAGGGGAGAAATTATCTCCCCTTTATTAGTACAACCTCTTCTTTACCTTTCATTTTAAGTTTACAGGGTTTACCTTCTACGATATTACCTCTTAATACTTCTTCTGAAATTAAATCCTCGATTTTTTCTTGAATTGCCCGTTTTATAGGTCTTGCTCCATACTTCTCATCAAACCCAACCTCAGACAAAAACTTTTTAACCTTATTGTCAATGGATACCTTATAACCCAACTTAACTAATCTACGATTAAGTTTTGATAGTTCAATTTCAACAATTTTTTCCACCTCGTTTTCCTTAAGGGGATTAAAAACTACAACTTCATCTACACGATTCAAAAACTCAGGGGTAAAGTGATTTTTAAGTTCCTTTTGTAGTAAGGACTTTTTCATTTCTTCGTTACTTGACATACGAGTCTTAGTGTCAAACCCAACACCGGTACCGAAATCTTGTAATTTCTTAACCCCTAAGTTTGAGGTCATTATAATAAGACAATTTTTAAAATTAATCTTACGACCAAACGAATCTGTTAAATGACCATCATCCATCATTTGAAGTAGAATTGAAAAAATATCTTTATTCGCCTTTTCAATCTCATCAAATAGTACCACAGAATATGGTTTATTTTTAACTGCTTCAGTTAATTGACCTCCTTGGTCATATCCCACATACCCTGGAGGAGAACCTATAAGTCTACTCATTGAGTACTTCTCTTGATATTCTGACATATCTACCCTAATCAAAGATTCCTCATCCCCGAAAATTTCTTTAGCTAATTGTTTAGCTAAGTGAGTCTTACCAATTCCTGTAGAACCTAAAAAGATAAACGAACCGATGGGTCTATTAGGGTCTTTAATACCGACCCTATTTCTTCTAATAGACTTAGATATTGTTTTGACTGCCTCTTCTTGTCCAATAACAGAATTGTTAAGATTGCTTTCTAACTTTAATAAAGATTCTTTGTCATCCGCATTTAATTTAGACAATGGAATTTTAGTCATAGTAGAAACTACCTCATAAACCATTTCTTCGGTAATCTCTTTTCTTTTCTCATCCTTATCACTTTCGAATTTTTCTTTTTCAAACTCAAGACGAGAAAGAATCTTTTTCTCTTCATCTCTTAATTGAGCCGCTTCCTCATATCTCTGACTTTTTACGACTTGTATTTTCTTTTCTTTTATATTAAAAGCATCCTCTCTAAGTTTCTCTATAATTTCAGGAAATTTAACATTGATTTGTGCCTTAGCCCCAACCTCATCCATAACATCAATCGCTTTATCAGGGAATTCTCTATCATTAACATATCTTCCTGATAAAGAAACACAAGCCTCTAATGATTCATAACTATACGATACTTTATGATGGTCTTCATATCTAGACTTTAAGTTCTCTAAGATAACCATAGTTTCTTCAGGTGTAGACCCATCAACCATCACCTTTTGAAAACGTCTCTCCAAAGCCCCGTCTTTCTCTATATTTTCACGGTATTCATCAAGAGTTGTTGCTCCGATACATTGAATTTCACCCCTCGCTAGTGCCGGTTTAAATATATTGGAAGCGTCTAATGAACCTGAGGAATTACCCGCACCTATAATAGTATGAATCTCATCAATAAACACTACAATATCATGGTTATCATGGAGTTCATCTAAAATAACTTTCATTCTTTCTTCAAACTGACCCCTATATTTTGTTCCCGCGACTATAGAAGTCATATCTAAAGATACGATTCTTTTATCACACAGATTTTGAGGACAATCTCCCTCAAAAATTCTCATAGCTAAACCCTCCACTATCGCAGTTTTACCACATCCAGGTTCACCAACAATAATAGGATTGTTTTTCTTTCTTCTAGAAAGAATTTGTGCAATCCTTGTTATTTCTACTTCTCGACCTACAACAGGGTCTAATTTACCTTCCGACGCTAACTTAATTAAATCTCTAGAAAAATTATCTAGAACAGGAGTTCTGGAGTTACTAACTTCTTTTTTCTTTTTTCCTCCTCCTTTTTCGTTTGGGTCTACCGATTCTATCATAATCTTAAATAATTTTATACAAATATAGTATATATTATACCATTAAATCAAGTGTTGACATTGTGACATATCATTTAAACTTTACCTGACATAATGTCAGTTTTAGAGTTAATTTAATATGTTGGTACGATATTAACTATAAAAATGTAAATTTAATAAACTAATAATAAAAAAACAAAATGTTACGTAGAAATTTTAATTTTAATGACTTATTTTCAGATTTTGACTCTCTTTTTGACGGGATTGGGTCATATAAATCAAACCCTTTATATATTAAAGGTAAAAAAAATGTAGAACACGGAGATGATAAAAACGGTAAATGGAAAAAAGAAACATTTATTTCTGATGATGGTACATATCAAGTCACAACGTTATATCAATATACGGATGAACCAACAACTGTAGAAACAGATGAAACTTTTACTTTAAAAACCCAATTATCAGATGCGGTAGAAATACAAGATTATGAGACAGCCGCTAAAATACGAGACCAAATCAAAAAAATTGAGTCGAATAAAGAAAAGATTGAGGAAATTAAAACTAAATTAGATGAGTCTATAAAATCTCAGGATTTTGAATCTTCGATAAAATATAGGGATAAACTTAAAAAACTTAACTCTTAATAAAACCCCCTCATCAAAAGTGAGGGGTTTTTTATTAATAGAAGTATTTATAGTAAAATATTGTCATGAATAAGGATATATTGAATGAAGTAAAACGTAATCGTGAGTTAATGGGTATTAACGAATCTGAGCTTGATGAACAAGGAATTTTTAGAGGTGTAAGAGATGGTATAAAGAAAGGTTTCCAAAAAGGTAAAGAGGCGATTAAAAACACTGTCGATAATATCAAAGATAAACTTGACGGTGATGAAGAAGAAGTAGAAGTAGAAGTAAAAAAGTATAACAATAAACCCATTGATGAAATTATTCAGGATGTTCGAGACACGAATAAATCAGAAGGTAAAATAGACGTTAATGGTGAAACTTTATATTTTGGTGTTGCAGACTCAACGGACCGTGAAATTGCAAAGAAAAAGGCAAGGAATAATGCTGAAATAGCGGCGGCGGAAGATTTAAGAATAAGTAATGAGGACTTTAAGGTTAGTGGATTTTTAAACAAGGTTCAAAGGCTCACAATGGGAGAAGACAACGATTTTATTTCTTATATATTAATATCCAATAGTAATGTCGATTAAAACAGAAAGAATATTAGGTAAGAAGATAATCTGTGAGATTGACTCTTCAACAGTCAAGATTGTGGAGTATGATACGTCGACACAAAAACTTTTAGTGACGTTTAAAGGTGAGATACAATATGAATATAGTGAAGTGCCTCACTCTATCTTTACTAAGTTTAGAATGGCAGAATCACAAGGAAGTTTTTTTAATAAAGAAATAGGTAAAAAGTTTGATTATAAAAAAATAGATAAAGATGGATAAAATAATTAGTAGTTTTTTGGTTAAGGATACTCTTAATCCTGAAATATGGGATAACTACGACAATGTTGAAGAGTCTAAAATGAAACCTGAAATAAGAGATGGTCTTTTAGATATTGCAAACGAGTTTATTGATTTTTTGGGATTTGATATTTTTGTTCAAGATATTACTATGACAGGTTCATTAGCTAATTTTAACTGGTCTGACTATTCAGATATTGACTTACATATAATATATGATTTTAAAGAGTCAGGAGAACAAGAAGAAATATTTAAAGATTTATTTAACTTAAAGAGAACGGTTTTTAATTCACAACATGATATTACTGTTAAAGGATATGAAGTTGAGTTATATGTTCAAGATATGAATGAACCTCATATGTCGACAGGTGTTTATTCAGTTCTTTATAATGAATGGATGAAACAACCAAAACCGGAAGAAGTAATAATAGATACGAAAAAGATAGAATCTAAATCTCAAAATTGGATGGATATTATTGATAATACGATAGAAGATGTAGAAGAAGAAATCGATTTAGATTCAGCCTTATTAAAATTAGATTCGGTTAAAGACAAAATAAAAAAATTTAGAAGTGGTGGGTTAGAAAAAGGAGGAGAATACTCTTATGAAAACTTAGTTTTTAAATTTTTACGTAGAAACGGATATATACAAAAACTGTTCGATAATAAAAATGAATTGATTGATAAAACACTCTCAATCAAAGAAAATTTATCAGATAGTTAAATAAAATAGAAAATTATGTATTTACGGTATATTTATTAAAAAAATATAAACATGGCAATCACGGGATGTACATATAGCGCAGATTCGACATATAACTTATATACTGGTGGAACACCTACGGTTCATCCTAGTATGAATACTGTAGAATATAACGACGAACTATCAGCATACACAATAACAGAATCAATTCAGTGTAATTTAGTACAGTTAGGTGGTAATGGTGTTTTCTCTTAAAAAAAAATTAAAAATGGCAGATTTAAACCCAATAGGAAGTGAAAAATTACAAGGAGACAGTAAAATTAGACGTATCCTAGAAATTGCTCGGTATAACGAGACCACTCAAAATTTGAATGAAAATAAATCCGATTACACTATACAACTCGCAGATGGTAACGTTTACGGTATTGTACACGAAAAAAGTGGTTACATAGTTAAAAGAGGAATTAACGAAAGTGAATTAGAATATATTAATCCTATGAAGAATAGGAAATATTATCGCTCTTATTCACAAGCCATGAAAAAAATAAATCTAATGGCTGGCGAATTGAATAGGATTCATGAACATAGTGAAAATGTTGACTTAATAGGTGAACAAAAAAAGTTTGTACTTAAGACTCCAACACCTGAACCAGAACCATCACCTGAAGCTTCGATGAGCGATATGGGTGGTGATTTAGATTTAGGGAGTTTAGGAGGTGAAGAAGAAGAATTAGATTTAGACATGGATTTAGAAACACCTGAAGGTGAAGAAGAATTAGACTTAGATATGGATGTACCTGAAACTGACATTGAATCAGAGGAAGACGAAATATCATTTAAATTAATCCAAAAATTAACGGGTAAACTAGGTCAAAAGTTAAGAACATTAGATTCTCAAGAAGGACTTTCTTCTGAAGATATTAAGTACGTTTTAAATTCAATTATATCTGCCGTGAATTTAGAAAACTTATCAGAAGAAGACTTAGAAGATATTTTAAGTAACTTTGAAGATGAAGAAATCGACTATGGTGTTGAGGGAGAACTTGATATTGAAGCCGGTGGTGAAGATGAGTTGGACTTAGACTTGGATATGAGTGTGGAAGAAGAACCTGTAGGTGATGAGGAATTAGGTGAAGGATACGGAATCGAAGAAGTTGTAGATGAAGTATTCACAGAATCTAAAGTAGATAAGGTTTTATCAAAGTATTTCGTAATTTCTGAAGAAGAAAAAAAGGAAACTGAAGATAAGAACGTAATGAGATTTATCACAGAAAAAGTAAACAAGGTTAAAGTTAAGTCTGAAGTTAAAGAAATGTCAGAGACTTTAGAGCAAGAATTAACCTCAGAGTTTATCATGAAGGAAAACAAGGGTTCTAAGTTCTTAGGTAAAACAAACAAGAACAACTTGGTATTTGAAGTAGATGGTAAACAATTGAAAGTATCACCTAATGGAGAATTACTATGAGGTTAATCTACGTCAACGAATTGGGTCCCAATTATAAAGGGGACAATATCTATGAGTTTATATTCTCTGACGTAGAAGAAGTATGGGGTGAGGATTGGGATTCTGAACCGGCTTCAGGTAAACCATTACCACCTAATGTTGAATATATTAAAAAAGTTGGTGTTTTGAGAAACTCAGATATTGAATTAGAGTTAGTTCAAAACTCTGACTTTTTTTCTGTTTATGACGCAGTTGAGGATGTTATATCTTTAGGATGGGAAAAATCTGATTCTGAGTTTGTAGTCGATAGTAAGTATAAAAGATTAGTCTTTAGATACGGAGATACAGTAAAATCCGTAGAAGATAAATTATATGAAAGAGATATTGTTCTTTCTTATGAAAAAAGTTTTATGACACATGAAGAATAAAGAAAAAAAAATAGTATCATTATTAGAGGAGGGTTTTTCTTATGATACTATTAAGAAAATGTCTAACACTCACATTGATTTACTATATGATAGATTAATTAAAGAGGCTGAAAGTTATAATACAAAAACAAAAGTTTTTGATTTAGATAATGAAACAGATAGAAAAGAGTTTGATAAAGACGCTAATAGCGGTGAGAATAATCAGATAACCGCAACCGACCAAGGAGACGTTGCATTAACAATGAAGAATGAAAGTGAAATATCTGAGGATGAAGATTTAGATAACTCAGTAGAGAAGGAAAGTGGATATAATCCTTACGCCGGTAATAGTCCTGGTAATACTGAAGGTCCGGCAGGTAATAATCCTAGTCCGAATAGTGACGGAATGGGGTATATTGATGAGGATGCAGTTATAGAAGATTTATTCGGTAGCCCAAAGAAAAAAATGAAAAAACCTATCGGTACTTTAACAACTTTAGGTATGTTTGAAGAGACAAGTAAAGGTACGAAGTGTTGGAAAGGTTATGAGAAGAAAGGTATGAAGACTATGTTTGGTAAAAAAGTTCCAAATTGCGTTAAAAAAGAAAGTAAGGAAGAAAAAATTAGTCATCTTGAAGAAAGTATTGTATCTTTGATTAAGAAATCACAAGGTAAAATGTTAACTAAAAAAGATATTTTGTCGGAACAACCTAAAATTGCACCCGCAGAGCCTACTGTTAAGCCAGGGGTAAAACCTAAAAGAGGTACACCGTACAAACCAAAACATAGTCCAAAACCTAAAGCGGGTACTGAAATAAAACCGGCAGAGCCAACGGTTAAACCAGGTGTTAAACCTGAAAGGGGTAATCCTTACAAACCAAAACATAGTCCAAAACCTAAAGCGGGTGAAGATAAAGGAGTGCCTGAGTTCTTAAAATTTAATAACCTAAATATAAAATTTAGAGATGAGTGATTTAACTAACAAAATACGAAAGGCCGTAAAAGAACAAATCGAATACGATGGTCCTGAAAGAATGGATAGAGAAATCGAGAGGAAAATCTCTAGTGGTGAAACCCCTATTTCTGATAATCCCGCCCTACCAGGTAAAGAGAACGATGAGTTTGATAATTCTTTTGCTGAATTAATAGCTTCTACGAGATTTAAAGAAGTGGTTGATAGAGTAAAAAACTACACTGGTATGGAAGAAGTGTCAGGACAAAATGCATTTATGCAATTACAAATGATGTTAATGCAGGCAGTACAGGAAGTGAAATCTATAGAATCAAATAATGAGGGTTATTTAGAACAATTAGCAGTAGACTTAGTTAAACAAGAATTATCACTACCTGATGATGCATTTCAATATGACGTAGAGTTACAATCAATGCCAGGTCAAATAGATACGTCTAATATGATTTCTGAACCAGAAGAGATTGATGATGAGGAAGTTCAGCAACAATTTGGAGTTAGTTCAGATGAGGCGGAAGACGATTTAGAAAACTTTATGGTGGCTTTTGAAAAATTTGATTTAGAGAAATCTAAAAGAAGGTTTATTAATTCATTAATACAGGGAGCCTCAAAAAAAGGTCATTACATGTTCCATCTTGTTGAGGAACAATTAAATAATATTAACCCTAGACTATTAAATCTTTATGGGGTCCTAATGTCTATTAACGATTTACTTTATTGGATAATGCCAGACCAAATGATTATGTCCGCAGCCGAAAGTGGTGAGGGAGTACAGGGTTCTGAAGAAGTTGATGATACGACAGACCCACCTACTATTAAGGCTAAAGGTCTATTCTTTCCTGTTTTAGTTCATGAACTAATTAAAGGGGTTTATGAGGTATTAGGTACGTCAGGGTTACCAGACGACCCTAAGGCCGCTGATATGGTTATGGGTCAAACAGATACACTCCCATATGAAATATGGGATTTAAGATTAGGTCCAGTTATTTGGGACAAATTTAAATCTTCGTATCCTGATAAAATATATGAAGATGATATGAGAGAAATACAAAATTATTTATTTTCTCGTTTTTCCGCATTATCTACAGACGAGTTTTTTGAAGTAGCTCGTTTAATTATTTCAGGTTCAGACGAAGGAAAACAAATTGTTTCAAAAATGGTTAATGAAATTATTGAAGAACTTAAGGGGTATGAATATGAAGACGCAATGTCACAGTATACTGATGATGATGATGACAGCGATGATGGACTTTCTGACCTATTGGGTGACCTAGGTATTTCCTTAACATAAAAGTTATTTAAAATGTCTATATGGCGTTAACAAAAGAAAAGGTATTATTGGAGTATGCGAGGTGTGTAAAAGACACCTCGTATGCGTTAAAAACATATCTACAGACTTATGATAATACTCAGTCTAAATATGTTCCTTTAAAATTATTTCCCGACCAAGAATATCTAATAAATGATTATGATACTTTTGAAGAAAACATAGCCCTTAAATATAGACAAGCTGGAGTGTCTACTGTAACATCTGCATGGATATCTAAAAAATTAGTTACAGCTTCTAAAACTAAACCAGAAAAAATCCTTATCATAGCCAATAAACTTGATACATCTGTTGAGATGGCAAGTAAAATCAGAGCTTTCATGGACCAATGGCCCTCATGGTTTGGGGTAGATTTCTCCATTGAAAAGAACTCTCAAAGACATTATAAATTAACTAATGGGTGTGAAGTAAAGTCAGTTGCAACATCGAAAGACGCACTTCGTGGATATACCCCTACCATTCTTGTGTTTGACGAAGCGGCATTTATTGAAGCCGATAATGACTTTTGGTCTGCGTGTATGGCGTCCCTATCTACAGGAGGTAAAGTAATTGTAATATCTACCCCTAATGGATTTGACCCAATATATTACTCTATTTACGACCAGTGTTTAAGGGGTATGAATGACTTTAAAATTACTGAAATGTTTTGGTACCGTGACCCTCGGTACGCTAAAGATTTAAAACTTATTAAATGTAATGATATTGTTCATTATATGTTAAATAGGGAGGATTACAATGATGACGAGATTATTATAGAGTATGGTCACATATCACCTATGGAAAGAAATTTTGAAGAGATTAAATCTAAGTTTCTTGAGGGATATAAGCCATACTCTACGTGGTTCGAAGGTATGGCTAAAAAGCTTAAGTTTGATAGACGTAAAATTGCTCAGGAATTAGAGTGTAATTTCTTGGGTTCAGGTGATAATGTAATACCTAGTGATACTGTGGAAAAAATAAAGGAGAATTTTATTGTGGAACCAGAAAATAAATTTATGGGTGGTGCGTTATGGCAGTGGAAAGAACCTGTTGTCGGTCACAAATATATTATGGGTATTGATGTATCTCGTGGTGATAGTGAAGACTTTACAACCTTTTGTATTATAGATTTTGATGAGAGAGAACAAGTTTTAGAGTATTTAGGTAAAATACCTCCTGATGTCGCTGCTGAAGTCGCATTTAAGTGGGCGACAATGTATTCTGCCTTTGTCGTTATTGATATCACTGGAGGTATGGGGGTTTCTACCGCAAGAAAATTGCAAGAAATGAACTATAAAGATTTATATGTTGAAGGTACTAATGTTGCTGATAAGTGGAAGTACAACCCATCAACTATAGAGAAAATACCGGGATTAAACTTTAACTCAAAAAGAGTTCAAATTGTGGCTTCTTTTGAGGAGGCTTTAAGACATAACTTTATTGTTCGTTCGACACGTCTTATGAACGAGCTAAATACTTTTGTCTATGTAAATGGAAGGCCTGACCATATTAAGGGTCAACACGACGACCTTATCATGGCCATGGCAATGGCAATATATGTAGGTGAAAATTCTTTCACGAAACTTGAAAAGGTGACCGACCAAACAAAGGCTATGATGGAAAGTTGGTTAGTTAATGAAACTCCGGTAAAAAATTCATCTAAAGAGTTTAATCCAGGTTTACCTGTAATGCCCGCTAATCAATACAATCACCATAGACGAATTGATGGTTACACTAAAAAAGATTATGAGGATTACGGTTGGTTATTTGGAGGTAATCGTAGATAACCTTTAATTAAATTAAGTAAAGTTTATATTTATTTAAAAAAAGATGGCTGATAATAACAATTTTACTATATGGCAAAGGTTGACTAAGGTATTTGGACCTGATTCTACCTTAGACCAACAAGCCCCGGTTTATAATTTTGATAAAAAACAAATATTAAAAACTACCGACAAAAAAGAATATGAAAGAGAGAAATTACAAGCTCAACAAACACTATATTTAGGTCAGCAATGGCAAAAAATCGAAAACAATTTATATACCCAAGCGGTTTATTATGAACCCACACGTTTAGCATCTTTTTACGACTATGAGAGTATGGAGTATACTCCTGAAATTTCAGCAGCTTTAGACATTTATTCTGAAGAGTCTACTACACCCGATGAAGACGGATATATATTACAAATTTACTCTGAAAGTAAAAGAATAAAATCAGTTTTAGCGGATTTATTTAATAATAGATTAGATATTAATACTAACTTACCTATGTGGACACGTAATACATGTAAGTACGGTGATAATTTTGTGTATTTAAAATTAGACCCTGAAAAAGGTATTATGGGGGCTCAACAGTTACCTAATATTGAGATTACTAGACAGGAGAGAGGTATGAAAATTAAACCTGAAAGAAACTCAACGGAAAGTGAAAATGATTCATTAAAATTTTTGTGGCAGAATAAAGATATAACTTTCAATACTTGGGAAGTCGCTCACTTTAGATTATTAGGTGATGATAGAAAACTACCATACGGTACATCTATGTTAGAAAAAGGTAGACGTATATGGAAACAATTAATCTTATCAGAAGATGCTATGTTAATCTATAGGACTTCTAGAGCACCAGAAAGAAGGGTATTTAAAATATTTGTAGGTAACATGGATGATAAGGATGTTGAACCTTATGTACAACGAGTCGCTAATAAGTTCAAAAGAGACCAAGTAGTTGACTCCAACAATGGAAATGTGGACTTAAGATATAATCAAATGGCTGTTGACCAAGATTACTTTATTCCTGTTAGGGACCCTAATGCTCCTAACCCTATAGATACATTACCAGGGGCTCAGAACCTATCTGAAATTGCGGATATTGAGTACATACAAAAAAAGTTATTAACTTCTTTGAGGGTACCTAAAGCTTTCTTAGGTTTTGAAGAGGTTGTTGGAGACGGTAAAAGTCTATCTTTACAAGATATTAGGTTCGCTAGAACTATAAATAGAATACAAAAATCTATGGTTCAAGAACTTAATAAAATAGCTATAGTTCATTTATACCTTTTAGGTTTTGAAGACGAATTAGGTAACTTTACTTTAGGGTTAACTAATCCATCTGCACAAGCAGAATTATTAAAAATGGAACAATGGACACAGAAAATACAACTTTATAGGGATGCTGTTAGTGACCCAGGTAATGGTATTCTACCTGTTTCATCATCTTGGGCTAAGAAACACATTCTCGGATTTAGTGATGATGAAATTAAGTTGGATATTCAACAACAAAGAATGGAAAAAGCAGTTGCCGCTGAATTAGAAAAGACATCTGAAGTAATAAGTAAAACGGGTATATTTGCTAATATAGATAAGTTATACGGTAATAAACCTGGTGAAGGTGGTGATGCTATGGGTGACGAAACAACAGACTCCGAAGTAGGTGATATGGGAGGAATGTCGACTGGTGATTTAGGAGGTGATTTAGGAGGTGATTTAGGAGGTGATTTAGGTGGTGATTTAGGTGGTGATTTAGGTGGTGACGCAGGTGGTGACGCAGGTGGTGACGAAGGTGGGGGAGATTTAACACCTGAAAGATTTATTAGTAATAAAGATTTAGATATATTA
>Ga0209534_10000363_pt1 | contig 54483 bp, 48 predicted proteins | sample COG_07_FD_184751 | JGI IMG/M metagenome (GOLD analysis project Ga0209534, IMG submission 184751) | Pelagic Microbial community sample from North Sea - COGITO 998_met_07 (SPAdes) (version 2) | ecosystem: Environmental > Aquatic > Marine > Neritic zone/Coastal water | place: Helgoland, sampling...
CAACAAAAAGAAATAATTGCTTTAACTACAGCTATTGAAGATTTTAGAAATACTTCAAGTCAATCTAGCGCAACTAACAAACAATTAAACAAAGAAATTTCTGTTTTAAAGCTACAAATCTCTTTAGAAAATACTACAAATACTAATTTGACAAATGATTTAAAGAAGATAAATAAATCAACAAGCACTCAGATAAAACAATTGACAACTCAAGTTAAAATAGTTAAAAATAAAGTCGCTAAACTTCAAAGTTCTAATTCAACTTTAAGTGCAGATTTATCAAATGAAAAAAAAGCACATCAAAATATTAAAAGTGAATTAAATAAATCTGTGAAAAACAAATCAATAGAAATAAACACATTAACTGCTGAACTTAATAATGCTAAAGAACAATTAAAAACAACTAAAAATACAGCTAAAAAACTAAAAGAATGTACAACTAATGCCACAACTTTATCAGTAGATTTAAAAAATGCAAATACTGAATTAAGTATTTTAAAAACTACTCAAACTAAACATGATATAGTTACTGCAGACTTAAGCAGTAAGATAACTGTTTTGAGCAATCAAATCTCTTCTCTTGAGTTTAAATTAAAAACTACTAAATCTGAAATAAGTGCATTAGAAACAAGCAATACTGAGCTTAAAACATTATTCATTCAAAAAGATTTTGAATTGAATGGAGTAAAAGCTTCTGAATTGGTAAAAGAAACGACAGTTTATGTTCCTACACCTAAAAACTTAAAAAGTAATAAAGTAGTGTATGCTGTGCAATTAGGAATGTTTATGCAAACTCAAAGTGCATCAGCATATGAAAATTTAGATGCAGTATGGTACCTACCCAATGAGAATGGAACTTACCAATATTTAAGTGGTGATTTTTCATCACCAAAAGAGGCTGCCGATCATCAAAAAGCAATAAATGCAAAAGGATATTCTAGTGCATATGTAGTAACAATTACAAAATAATAAAATGTCAGTAGCTAAAGGAGAATACAAAAAAGTAACAACACACACACTTACTGAAATGAAGCAAAAAGGAGAGAAGATCTCTATGCTTACTGCTTATGACTATACCCTTTCCAAAATTATTGATGGTGCAGGAATTGATGTAATACTTGTTGGAGATTCAGCATCTAATGTAATGGCTGGGCACGAAACTACTTTACCAATTACGCTAAACGAGATGATTTACCACGCAGCATCAGTTGTGCGTGCTGTGGACAGAGCTTTAGTTGTAGTAGATATGCCTTTCGGGTCATACCAAGGAAACTCTAAAGAAGCATTGAGTTCGGCTATTAGAATTATGAAAGAAAGTGGTGGGCACTCAGTAAAATTGGAAGGAGGGAGTGAGATTATTGAATCAGTTGAAAGAATACTTACAGCAGGAATTCCTGTAATGGGACATTTAGGTCTTACTCCTCAATCAATTTATAAATTCGGAACTTATACTGTAAGAGCTAAAGAAGATGAGGAAGCAGAAAAGCTTTTAGCTGATGCAAAACTATTAGAAGAATCAGGATGTTTTGCTTTAGTTCTTGAAAAAGTACCAGCCAAACTAGCACAGAAAGTTGCTGAGAGCATTAATATCCCAGTAATAGGAATTGGAGCGGGAAATGGTGTGGACGGACAAGTATTAGTTTTACACGATATGCTAGGAATGACACACGAATTCAATCCTAGGTTTTTAAGAAGGTACCTTAGTTTGTTTGATGATATTACAGGAGCTGTTCACAACTATGTTACTGACGTAAAATCAACAGATTTCCCTAACGAAAAAGAGCAATACTAATGCTTGAAGTATTGTATGAGGATAATCACCTGATTGCCATCAACAAAAAATCAGGAGATATAGTACAAGGAGATAAAACAGGAGATGCTCCCCTATCCGATTTTGTAAAAGCTTATATAAAAAAGAAATACAACAAACCTGGAGATGTTTTTTTAGGTACTATTCACAGGTTGGATCGTCCAACTTCTGGTATTGTATTATATGCACGAACAAGCAAGGCTCTTACAAGAATGAATGAGCAGTTCCGTGAAAAGCAGGTACAAAAAACCTATTGGGCGGTTGTGGATAACGCTCCACGAAACAGCAGTGGATCGCTTGACAACCATTTGCAAAAAAATCAAAAGCAGAATAAATCCTATGTCACCAAGACTGGTGTTGGAAAACATGCAGTTTTAAAATATAAACTAATAAAAAAATTAGATAATTTTTATCATTTAGAAATAAAACCAAAAACTGGAAGACATCATCAGATTAGAGTGCAATTAGCTAATATTGGCTGCATTATAAAAGGGGATTTAAAGTATGGAGCTAGAAGAAGCAATAAAGATGCAAGTATCCATTTATTGGCTCAGAGACTTGAGTTTATACATCCTGTAAAAAAAGAACCTATAACAATTATTGCTCCTGCTCCAAAAGATAGCGTTTGGGATGCTTGTTCCTAAATAGGATCTACATTAATTATAAAACGACTAGATTTAAAATCACTATGATTTTGCATACGCTCAATAATTGTATTCAATATAACTTTAGCTTCAGCAATAGAGGCTTTTTGCTCAATCTTCAGCAATAAATTCTTATGATAATAGTTTCTTATTCTAGAAATAGCTGGGTATTCAGGCCCTAAAACTCTACTTCCAAAACTCTTACGCATCATTATTGCTAATTGCATAGCAGCTTCATCTAGCTTTCTTTGGTTTTTGTGTTTCAAGGTAATTACTATCAATCGGTTATAAGGTGGATACTGAAACAATTTTCTTTCCTCCACTTGTTGCTTTATAAAAGTTGCAAAATCATTCTTTTTTAATAAAGAGAATATCTCATGCTCCTCATTATAAGTTTGTATTAAAACTTTTCCTTGTTTTCCTTTTCTTCCTGCCCTACCTGCTACTTGCATCATTAACTGAAAAGCTCTTTCATAAGCTCTAAAATCAGAAAAATGCAACATACTGTCAGCATTTAAAATTCCAACCAAAGCTACATTATCAAAATCCAAACCTTTAGTAACCATTTGTGTTCCCACTAACACATCTATTCTACAATCTTCAAAATCAGCAATTATTTGCTGATATGCATTTTTTCCTCTAGTAGTATCATAATCCATTCGCTTAGTAACATAGCTAGGTAAAAGTTCTTTCAGACTTTCCTCAATTTGCTCGGTTCCAAAACCTTTGTCAGAGAAATCCTTAGCCGTGCAACTCGGGCAGACCTCAGGAACCTGCTCAGTATAACCACAATAATGGCACTTTAACTGATTGGTCCATTTATGATAAGTAAGGCTCACATCGCAGCTATTACAATTAGGCGTATAGGAACAAGTTTCACAACTCATAATGGGAGAATACCCTCTCCTATTCTGAAATAAAATTACTTGTTTACCTGCTTCTAAAGTTTCTTGAATTGCATTTAGCATGGCTGGTGCAAACTGATGTTTCATCTCCTTTTTAAGGTGTGCTTTTCGAATATCTATTGTTTCAACTTTTGGTAATGCAATACCATTAAAACGTGTGTGCATTTCTACCAAATTGTATTTTCCTTTCTTGGCATTATAATAACTCTCCAAACATGGAGTTGCCGAGCCCAACAATACTTTTGCCTTGTGCAAATGAGCCAAATAAATAGCAGCATCTCTAGCATGGTATCTTGGGGCAGGTTGGTGCTGTTTAAAAGAAGTGTCATGTTCTTCATCAACTATAATCAACCCTAAATTATCAAACGGTAAAAACAAGGATGACCTTGCCCCTAACATAATTGGATATTGTATTTTATCTTCAGCTTGTGTCTGCACTGCCCTCCACACTTCTACTCTTTCTGAGTTATTAAGATGAGAGTGCGTAATCCCAACTTTATTACCAAAATACTTTTGCAAACGCTTAATTATCTGTGTAGTTAAAGCAATTTCAGGCAAAAGATAAAGTACCTGTTTTCCTTTTTTGAGTTGCTCTTCAATCAACTTAATGTACAATTCCGTTTTTCCTGAAGAAGTAACGCCATGCAACAGGCAAACATCTTTATCATTAAATGATTCTTTAATTTCTAAAAGTGCTTTTTGCTGAAAACTGGCTAAATCCTTATTGCCTATCAAATCCATTCCTGATTTTAATAATCTGCTAATTCCTTCCTCTTCAATTGCAAAGATTTCTTTCTTAACTAAGGCATTTAAAATAGCTCTACTATAACCTGATGCCTGTACCAATAAAGAAACTGACCATTTTTTAGCCGGGTTTTGTTCAATCAGCAATAAAAATGCATTTAATAATTCATGTTGTTTTTGGCTTAATTTAATTGTTTTTATTTTTTCATCATCAGCAATTAAACTTACAATCTTTACCTTTTTTGCTTTATACTTATCATGCAAATCTTCATTCAATTGCACAATCTGCTTTCTAATAAGTTCATTAATAAAAGAAAAAACACTTTTAATATTTAAGAGTTTTGAAATCTCAATAACACTCAACTCTTCTTGATGAGTTAAAGCGTTCAATAAATTGAGTTCATCATCTTTTAAAGCATCTAAATCACCATCAAAATCTGGGTGAATTATAACTTTGGATTCACTGGCTAACTTAAATGATGAAGGCAATGCAGCATTCATTATATCACCTAAATTACACATATAATAGTCTGCAATCCATTTCCAAAAAAGCAACTGCTTTGCATTTACAATTGGCTTTTCATCAAGCACAGCAATGAGCTGTTTTGCTTCATAATCCTTAGGTTTATCATCATGGATTTTAGTAACTATTCCGCTATATAACTTTCTCACTCCAAATTGCACAATAACTCTTTGTCCTAATGATATATCATCATCAATAAAAGAATAAGTAAAAATTCCTTTTACGGGTAAAGGCAGGATAACATCAATATATTTTAGAGTAGTAAACATGCTAAGCAAAGATGAAAAATTTGTTGAAAAACACTGAAATAAAATACAATAAATTACCAACAGAAACTGAATCAATAAGATGACAATAAGGTAATAACGAATATCAGCTTTTAAATTTAATAAAATTCCTAAATTTGCGTTATTAAAAAAAAAGAATGAAAAGAATATTTTTAGTTATTACAACCATTTTACTAGTTTTCACATCTTGTAAAAAAGAAGAAGAGATAATTGAAGGATGTACTGATACTGGATCGGTAAATTATAATACAAATGCCACTAATGACAATGGTTCATGTAAATATAATTTGTCCCTAAATTTTACGCATACTATTAATGGAAATCTATTAGAAACAAATCAAATGATATATTCAAATGCGGCTAGTCAAAATTATAGCGTACAAACATTAAGATATTTACTATCAGATATTAAGCTTCATTCAGAAAATGGCACTAGCACTCTTTTGGAAGAAGTGCACTATATAACTATCTCTGATCCTACAACCTTTACTTTAGATATTCAAGATCTAAATAGCCCTAATTATACCGGTTTATCATTTACAATGGGATTAGATTCACTAAAAAATGTTACTAATAATTATTTGAATGAAAGTTTCTTTCCATCATTTTCCTGGCCTGATTTTATGGGAGGTGGCTATCATTATATGCAGTTAGAAGGAGATTATACTACTGCCTTTCAAGGGTATGCAACACATACCGGAGGGACAGGAGGAATAGATTTTTCATTTACTAAGAACTTTCCTATTTCACTAAATATAGCTAATGCTAACACAACTGTAATAATCAATATGGAAATCAATAATTGGTACTCTAACCCCAATATAATTACTCTTACAACAGATGGAATAATGAATAATGCAAATAAGCAATCTCTATTAAAAGCCAATGGAATTACTGATGTGTTTTCTCTTTTCTACCATATAAACTAATGAGAAAGCAGGCTTTACTCCTACTATGTTCCGTTCTATTTTTTGCTTGTAAAAAAGATTTAGCTCCCATACGTGGTTGCACTGATAATACTGCCGTTAATTATAATGCTTATGCTATAGTTGATGATGGAAGTTGTAATTTTTTTAGTACTACACCTTTTACAATTGAAACTCCTTATGGCTTTCCTGAAATGAGTATACCTTCCAATAATCCAATGACTGTAGAAGGTGTATCATTAGGTGAAAAACTATTTAAAGATCCAATATTAAGTAGAGATAATACTCAAGCCTGTATAAATTGTCATCAACAAAACTTCTCTTTCTCAGACCCTAATCAATATAGCACAGGAATTGATAATATACAAGGAATAAGAAACGCATCCGCATTAATAAATATTGGCTGGAACACAAGCTACAATTGGGATGGCAGCTCTTTAACTTTAGAAGAACAAGCATTTGAACCAGTAAGTAATCCAATAGAGATGCATAATGACTGGAACGTGGTAGAATCAACGCTTAACTCACATGCTGATTATCCTACCCTTTTTAAGGAAGCATTTAATATTGATTATATTGATTCAAACTATGTAGTAATGGCTATAGCACAATTTGAAAGAACATTAATATCTGCAAATAGTAAATTTGACAAATATTTAAGAGGCGAAACACAACTTACAGCCTCTGAACTTGGTGGCTATGCAATTTTTAATTCAGAAAAAGGAGATTGTTTCCATTGCCATGGATCACAGATGTTTATGGATAATTTATTTCATAATAACGGATTAGATCTTGAACCATTTACTGATTTAGGTTTAGGTAAAATTACAAATAATGCGTCTGATAATGCAAAATTTAAAACTCCAACATTACGTAATACTGAGTTCTCAGCTCCGTATATGCATGATGGAAGATTTTCAACACTAGAAGAAGTAGTGGAACATTACAACTCAGGAGGAGAATACTCATTAACTGTTGATCCTTTAATGAAAAAATTAGGAGTTGGTTTACAATTGACAAATCAAGAAAAGCAAGATTTAGTTGCTTTTTTAAAAACACTTACTGATAGCGATTTTATCACAGAAAAATAATTAAGTATATATTACTCAATTATTTCAATAGATCTATATTTGCAACACTTTTATAATAAAATAACATGAGAAAAATTACACTTTTATTACTTTTACTTGTTTCAACTACTATAATTTTTGCTCAAGAAAACCATAAGAAATGTATTACTACTAAATTAGTAGAAGAAGAATTAAAAAATAATACTGACTATGTAGATGCTAGAAATAATTCAGGAAATATAAATTATAACTCCAACGAAAGAAAAACGAATACTATTCCTGTTGTTATTCATATCATTCACAGAACATCTCATGCGAATATTGGCTCTGGAACTAATATTCCAGATATTCAAATTGAAGATGCCTTAAGGATTTTGAATGAAGATTTTAGTAAAACAAATCCTGAATTCCCTAATCCACCAAGAAATACTTTTTTAAACTATTGGGGAAATCCAGAACTTGAGTTTTGCCTAGCAACAATAGATCCTGATGGAAATGCGACAAGTGGAGTGACAAGAACTGCAACAGCACAAACTAATTGGGATGCAGATAACAACACTGAATCAAATGCTATGAAACAAAATTCAAGCGGAGGGAAAGACAGCTGGGATCCTAAAAAATATTTAAATATTTGGGTTTGTGATTTAACCAATTCATCTGGATTTGGGCAAACATTAGGATATGCATATCTACCTGGATTATTAGCAGGTTTTGGTCAAAATGCTTGGAAAGACGGTTTAGTTGTAGACTATAGATATTTTGGAACAAATGGAATTGCAGCCTCTTCATCTGATGGGAAAACTGCAACACATGAAATAGGACATTACTTAGGTCTAAATCATACGTTTTCTGAAGATAACTACCCAACATTTAGCTGTTTAGATAATAATGGTAATACTATTTGTTGTGATAGAGATGGAGGTAATGTATTTGACACTCCTGCTACTGATGGGGTTTATTGGGGAAATGTAACTTCAACCACAAACAATAACACCTGTAATGATCTTGCTTATGCAAATACTTTCAATACAGATGTGTTAGATATGGATGAAAATTTTATGTCTTATTCAACTTCAACTTGGATGTTCTCTGAAGGTCAGGTAGATGTGATGATGACAACTTTAAATACATCTGAGAGCAATGGCGGTAGGTCAATATTAAAAAGCGGAACAGTTTCTACAAACTGCAGTGGTATTATATCTTCTACAACTAATATTATTAATCAAGAAATAAATATTTATCCTAATCCTAATAAAGGTAAACTAATCATTTCAACTTCCGATAAAATTACATCTATTTCAATCACCAATATAATTGGAAAAGAAGTTTTCTCACAGATAAAATTCAATGACAATTCGATAGATTTAAACTCTTTTAAAAATGGAGTTTATTTTGTGTCAATAAATACAAATAAAGGAGCAGTTACTAAAAAGATTATCCTTACAAAATGATGACTACAACTTCTATTAATATTGAGCAAGTTGATTTAGAATTACAAGAAATTGTACAAAAAGTCATCAGCAATATCAGAATCAATAAAGCTGAAGGGTTGTTATTTTATACTAAAGCTCCTCTTACCCTTTTAGGTAGTTTAGCGAATAGTATCAGAGAACAAAAAAATGGGAACAAAGTTTTTTTTAATAAGAATATCCATATTGAGCCAACTAATATCTGTGTATTTGACTGTAAATTTTGCGCATATTCTATAAAGGTAAGTAAGAAAGAAGATGCTTGGGAACTCTCAATTGATGAGATGGTTGATAAACTAAAAGCATATGAGAATAAAGATATTACTGAAGTACATTTAGTTGGAGGAGTGCATCCAAAAATGGGATTACATTATTTTATTGAACTCATAAAAAAGATAAAAAATATTCGACCAAATATACATGTCAAAGCTTTTACTGCAGTTGAACTTGAATACATGTGCCGAAAAGCAAAAGTAAGCTACAACGAGGGATTGCAAATGTTAAAAGATGCTGGTCAAGACTCCCTTCCCGGAGGTGGTGCTGAAATTTTTGACACTGAAATTAGAAATGAAATTTGTGCTGATAAATGTAACAGTGAAACTTGGTTAAAAATACATGAAACAGCTCATAACTTAGGAATGCCTTCAAATGCAACTATCCTTTATGGGCATATTGAAAAGCCAATCCATATTGTCGACCACTTAGATAGATTAAGAAATCTGCAAGATAAAACTGGAGGATTCAATACATTTATTCCATTAAAATACAGAAATGGAAACAATCAAATGTCACATATCAATGAAGTAGGAATTATTGAAGATGTACGACTTTATGCTTTTTCAAGAATTTACATGGATAATTTCAATCATTTAAAGGCTTATTGGCCTATGATTGGCAGGAATACTACTCAATCCTTACTTGCTTTTGGTGTTGATGATATTGATGGGACTATTGATGATACAACCAAAATTTACTCTATGGCTGGAGCTGAAGAGCAGAACCCTGCAATGAGCACTGAAGATATCGTAAAATTAATAAAAGGTGTTGGTCGAATTCCTATTGAAAGAGATACTGTTTACAATACGATTAAAGAACATTAAATTTTTTGATGAGCAGCATACTTACGCCACTTTGTAATTAATTCTTGCATATCATCTGCTAAATCCGAATCAAAGAAAACTTCCTTTTTAGTTGTAGGATGCTCAAAACCTAATGATTTTGCATGTAATGCTTGTCTAGTACAAATCTTAAAACAGTTTTGAACAAACTGCTTGTATTTTGTAAAAGTTGTTCCCTTTAGTATTGCATCACCACCATATTCTTCATCATTAAATAGTGGATGGCCAATTGATTTAAAATGAGCTCTAATTTGGTGTGTTCTTCCAGTTTCTAACTTACACTCAACAAGAGTAGTGTAACCGAAACGCTCCAAAACTTTATAATGTGAAACTGCATGTTTACCATATTCTCCACCAGGGAAAACATCCATTACTTTTCTATTTTTTAAACTTCTTCCAATATTTCCAGTAATAGTACCATCATCATCTTTTACATCTCCCCAAACTAAAGCAATATACCTTCTGTTCAAATCTCTATCTTCAAACTTCTTTGCTAAAATAGTCATGGCTCTCTCGGTTTTTGCAACAACCAAAATTCCTGAAGTGTTCTTGTCAATTCTATGAACCAATCCTGGCCTTTCTTCCTCGCCCATATTAGGTAAATTCTGAAAATGAAAAGCTAAAGCATTCACTAAGGTTCCATCATAATTCCCAAAACCAGGATGAACAACCATACCAGCTTCCTTATTTACAATCAATAAATCATCATCCTCATAATTAATTATTATAGGAATATCTTGAGGTAAAAGTTCATTCTTTTCTTTAGGATAATCAAGTACGATTGTAACAATATCACCACCCTTTACTTTATGGTTTGATTTTACAACATTATCATTTACTCTTACATTTCCTGCTTTTACAGATTGCTGGATTTTATTACGTGTAGCAAATTCAATAAAATTTATTAAAAATCGATCAACTCTTAAAGGATTTTGACCTTTATCAGCGATAAATTTAAAGTGCTCAAATTCTTTATTCTTGCCCATTATTTTACAATAATTTTTTGAAAACTTCTATTTTCTGAATTCTCAACTTCTACAATATAAATTGCTGATGCTAAATTATCTATATTGAATCTATTAAGTATTGTCTTAGATGTATTTCTCTTTATTAGAACACCCTGTATGCTATAAATTGAAATTACATTTTCTTGCTTATTAGTTTCAATAAATAATTCTGACGTTGCAGGATTTGGGTAGAGTTTAAAATCATCTACAAGATCTTCTGAAGATAATATTATTGGATCTTTGCTCACAACTGGTCTTAACATCCAAGCACCAGGGTAAGAAGAATTATTCCAACCACTTCCAATATTATAAAACATATAATCATTAGCAGTATTATTTTTATCCAAACCTATATTTAACAAATCATCAGTTGTTTGCTCCCATCCAATGTAAATAACCCCACTAACTAAGAAAGGAGTATCAATAATATAAGTATGGAATTTGCCCTTTTCAGTATGCACAGGATAAACAGTTTGCGTATAAAGAGTATCTCCAGGTTGGCCGTTATTATTATTCCAAATTATTAGCTCAAAAGGAATATCGCTTACAGTATCTAACATTTGTGGAAAGTACATTTGTACTGCTCTAAGCTTTTCATCTGGACGGTTTAGTTTAAATTGATAAGCAATTTTAGCCCCATTAAGACTCAAACCATAAGCTGATTCTGCTATACCATCATCATATGCAAAATGATGATGAAATTTCTGAATATGATAAAGCGTGTCATTATTTTTATAATCTGAAAATGATGTTCCTATAATATTTTGAATTAGAAAAGATATTGTATCAGCTTGATTAGAAGAGAAAATTGCACTACTAATGTCAATTGGTGGATTCTGAAAAGAAAAGTTTCCAATAGTATCAAAATCAAGAACACTTACATTTCTACTAATTCCTGAAGATGGGTAATGTGTGATTAGATTAAAATTTTCAAAAACATTATACTGATAATCTACATTCTTACTAGCATCATTATTTCTTAATAAAATATCTATTGAATCTTTTAATTCAATTAACATATCATCCTGAAAATGCGTCCAGGGCATTTGAGTATATCTCTTTAAAAATGAAGGAGAATTATAAACAAAGGAAACATCATTAAGCTCATTAACATCGTTTGGATTTACAAACTCATCAATCTTAATATAATCAATATGCCAATGATCAAAGTTACCAGAAATAGTTGCGTAATTCCTAAATCTAAATTGAAAATCATTTGTCAAAAAAATTGCACTATCAATTACAATCAAAACTTTTTCAAATTCAGTCATTGCTTGTCCTGATGCTTCCCAAATTTGAACCCATCCAGCATCACTCAAAAATTCTAAAACCAATTTATCTTGAGATTGAGGAGCATCTCCTATTCCCTCTCCTTGATAATAAAACAGGAAATATGCAGAATCAATTCCGGAAAGATCAATTTCCTTTGACAGTAAAGTGTCTGAAGGTTCAGATGAAGTTGAAGGATAGAAATCTCTTGCAAGTCCCTTTTCATTCAACCCATCAAAAGTAGCAACACCAATAGTGGGAGGATTAATTGGGTAAGTCCTATTAACAAATACGGAACTTTGCTCCCATAAATCTGGATTAACTTGTGAAAAATCATATGAAAAATCGTCAATAAATGGTAATGAAATTATTAACTTACTTGAAGTATTTTCAAGCTTATATCCCTTCAAAATAGCATTTGAAACTAAATCAGAAACGACTTCCTGTGAAAAAAGTAAAGTTGGAAAAAAAAGGAAAATTAAGCAATTTTTCATCTCAAAAAGTGTCATTTTTTGATACTTCAAAATATAAATCCAATGCAGAACCAATACTAATTTCTTTCCCATCAGTATAAGTGGGATATTGCTTATAAATTGTAGCAGAATTAGAATCCACAACAGCAGGATTAAAATATTCTAAACCAATATTTAAAGAAGTTGACTTTAAAATAATATTAGCTTCAGTTTTTAATAAACCAATAAGATTTGGTACTAATATCTTTTCGTTACTCAACCCTTTACCAACTACCAAATCAACAGTAGTTCCATGATATAGTTCCTGACCAATCTCAATATTAATTCCATTCACTTTATAGTTCAAAATTTTGTTTGTTGCAAGATCTGAGCGATAAATCAACTTTCCAACTTCTAATCCATTTATTTTTAAATTTCTAACTGCCTGCCTCAAAGTTAAATCATAAATATCAGGAAAATAAACTTTACGAGTCTGTAAAGAATTTATTGTTAAATAAATCTTTCTATTTTGTTTTACTTTCGTATTTGGTAAAGGATCTTGATTTACAACAACTCCTTTTAGTTTTGATTTATCAAAAATTGAATCAATTATCTCATATCTCAAGCCATAAGAGTAAACTAATGAATCTAAAGACGATATTTCAATATCAAAAAAAACAGGAACAAGAATAAAATCATCATGATTAGTGTAAATTGTAAGGTATTTTAACCATCCTACAAAAAGTAAAATAAGTACAAAACCAGCCAAAAATACGTTTTTATAAAATTTCTTATCTTTAAATAACTTAAACATTTGAGAGTATTTATTTTGCTTATAACTACTGACAAATATAAAAATTATCAGTGCAAAGGTGTTTGTTAAACAATAAATATTTTGTTAGTTTGTTTTACTATTTACAGCATGGAAAATATAGCAATTTTATCAGGAGGAGATTCTGCAGAGTACAACATTTCACTACTTAGTGCAAATACAGTTTTAAAGCATCTTAACAAATCAAAATACAGAGGATTTATAGTTCATATAAGAGATAATTCATTTCAAGTTTTATTTGATGGAATGAAGATACCAATTAGAAAGGAAGATTTTTCATTTACATTAAAAGGAGAGAAGATTTCCTTTTCCAAAGTATTTATGGCATTGCATGGTCCACCAGCTGAAAATGGAGAAATACAACCCTATTTTGATAATCTAAAAATTCCATATACCGCATGTAGTACTGAAGTTTCATCTCTAACATTTGATAAATTTAAATGCAATAAAAAATTGTCAGATTTAGGCTTTAAGTGTGCGCAATCTATAATACATGAAAAAGGTGCAAATATTAAAACTGATTCAATAATTAAGGAAGTAAAAATTCCTTGCTTTGTAAAGCCAAATGGTGCAGGATCAAGTTACGGAATATCTAAAGTTAATAAAGAAACTGAACTAGTTAATGCAATAAATAAAGCATCAGAACATGGTAATGAAGTTTTAATTGAAAGTTTTATAGATGGAACAGAGATAAGTTGTGGTGTTTATTTTGATGGAATTAATATCACAGCACTACCAATTACTGAAATTGTAAGTGAAAATGATTTTTTTGATTATGAAGCAAAATATGAAGGTAAATCAGAAGAAATTACACCTGCAAGAATTAATAGTAAGCTAACATTAGAGATTCAAAAAACTAGTATATCAATTTATGAAAAGATGCAATTAGAAGGAATCTGCAGAATTGACTATATTATACAAGAGGATATCCCTTTTATTATTGAAATAAATACAATCCCAGGATTATCAGAAGAAAGTATTATTCCAAAACAATTAAAAACTGCTAACATTAGCCTTTCAGAAGTTTTTGATATGTATTTATCTAACATTAATTAATTAAATATATTTGTAGCCTAATCTACATCAAACTATGAGTGATAAAACAAATGATGAAAAGCTAAGAATCTTACAAGAAAGATTAGCTCAAATAAAACAAAAGCAAAAAACTCCAGTCCAAACAAGAAATCAGAGAGAGAAAGTTATTGAGATTGCAACTCCTCAAGATGAAGTACTTCAGAAAGGAAGTAACCCAAAGACATTTAGATGGTTAAAATATGTATTGTTTATTGGAGTGATTGGATACGGTTCATTCTATGCTTACAATAATATTAATTTATCTAATCTAACTTCATCTAAAGAAATTACTGAAGAACCAAAAAAATTCGTTCTAGAATATAATTTAAATCTTAAAGGTGATAACATTAGTATAATTTCATCTTTTAAAGATGAAAATTCTGCTAAAGCAATGGTAAACGATTTAAAAGTAAAAGGCTATAAGTGTGATTATTTTTATTTACCTAATAAATCAAATAGCATAGAGGAATTATATAAAGTATATATAGGCCCTTATGAAAATAAACAAGAAACTAATCAATGGATAGAAAATATTGATTTAGAATTTGAGATTATACAACTATAAATTTTAAGAATACATATAAAAAATCAGTAATTTGAGTGGGTTTTTTATTATCTAATATTTAGTATTATTTAGCGTAACTAATTGCTCTAGTTTCTCTAATTACAGTTACTTTAACTTGTCCTGGATAAGTCATTTCATTTTGAATTTTATCAGAAATTTGGAAAGCTAATTTTGAAGCCTCATCATCAGTAACTTTTTCGCTTTCTACAACAACCCTTAACTCTCTACCAGCCTGTATTGCATATGACTTAAGCACACCAGGGTAAGTTATTGCCGTCTCTTCAAGTTCCTTAATACGCTTAATATATTGGTCAGCCATTGCCCTTCTCGCTCCAGGTCTTGCTCCAGAAACACCATCACAAACTTGCACTAAAGGTGAAATTAAATTTGTCATTTCCACTTCATCATGATGGGCTCCAATTGCATTGCAAACCTCAGGTTTTTCTCCAAATTTCTCAGCTAATTTCATTCCAATAATAGCATGTGGAGTTTCTGCATCATCAGCAGAAACTTTTCCAATATCATGTAATAATCCTGCTCTTTTAGCATATTTAGTATTCAAGCCTAATTCAGCAGCCATAGTCGCACACATATTAGCTGTTTCTCGAGAATGCTGCAACAAATTCTGACCATAAGAAGAACGGTAACGCATCCTACCAACCATCTTTATAAGTTCAGGATGTAAACCATGAATTCCTAAGTCGATAGTTGTTTTTTTACCAATCTGAATGATTTCATCATCAATTTCATTCTCTGTTTTCTTAACTACTTCCTCAATTCTAGCAGGATGTATCCTTCCATCAGTAACTAGTTTGTGTAAAGACAAACGAGCAACCTCTCTTCTTACAGAATCAAAACATGAAAGTATAATTGCTCCTGGAGTATCATCTACAACAATATCAACACCTGTTGCCGCTTCAATAGCTCTAATATTTCTTCCTTCTCTACCAATAATCCTACCTTTAACAGCGTCATTATCAATATTAAAAACTGATACTGAATTTTCAACAGCTTCCTCAGTTGCAATTCTTTGTATTGTCTGAATTACAATTTTTTTAGCTTCTTGCTTAGCTGTTAACTTTGCATCCTCAATAGTATTTTGAACAATTTCTAAAGCTTCAGTTTTAGCTTCATTCTTTAAGGTATCAATTAATTGAAATTTTGCATCTTCAGCTGAAAGATTAGAGATTTGCTCTAATTGTTCTACTTGAATTTTATGAGACCTATCTAGTTCTAACTGTTTTTTTGCTAAAACTGATTTCTGTAAATCAATATCTGATCTTAAGTTTTTAAATTCAGCATCTTTCTTATTTACTTCAGATAGCTTCTGATTTAGTGTATTCTCTTTTTGATTTAAAGTATTCTCTTTTTGCTTTACTTTTTGATGAATATTATTAATCTCATTGTTCTTTTTATTAATAACGTTTTCGTGCTCAGACTTAAGTTCAATAAATTTTTCTTTTGCTTGTAAAAGTTTTTCTTTTTTAATCTGTTCAGCTTCTTTTCTAGCATCAGCAAGAACAGAATTAGCTTTAGATGAATTCTTCTTATGCAGAATAACAAAAGTTATTCCTGCTCCTACTAACAATCCTAATATACCTATTATTATTTCCATATTTTATTTTAATGGTTAAAAAAATCCCGTATTAATTGCTGAAAAACTCCAAAATAACATGAATAGGGATGCCAAAATATTGCAAACTTCCACTGTCTCTAATTGAGAACCCAAAGGGTTGAGGCCTGTTTTTAACATCTCGAGTCAAACCCCAATACTTTAAGTGTTGAGTTTAACAAAAATATTAATACGGGATAATATTATTTTTAAAGAACTATTTATATTTTGCTACTTAAAATTGCCTCAATCTCAGTTAACTTTTCAGTAAAAACATCAGTTTCAACAACATTTTTATTATTCACAGATTCAAACTTTGAAGCATATTCAATAAGGCACATAGCAAGTAAATCCTGCTTATCCTTAATAGCGTAATTCTCTTCATAAAACTTAAGTCTACCTTCAATTTGCTTTACAGCATTTCTGATGTATTCTTCAGATTCACGCTCAATCTTCATAGGGTAGATACGATTTGCAATATGCAGTTTTATCGATAATTTATCTCCCAATTTAATTCTATTTATTTAGTAACGCAATACATTTATCTATCTCCCGTACATACTCATTGATCTTTAATCTTGTTGATTTTACTTCCTCTTTACTAGCGTCAACTGACTTTGAGATATTCATGAGTTTTACTTTATCCTGCAAAACTACAATTTGACTTTCTTTCTCTTGTAAACGTACATTTAAAGTATCATTATTTCTTTGTAAATCTAATTTTTCAGCATTAAGCTTGTCGTACTTTGCTATTAGTTTCCCAACTTTTACCTCTATGTTATTTATAATCGTTTTCACTTCAAAATAATTGTTACAAACTTAGATATTTTAAATATAATAATCCCACTTTTTTGATGTTATATTTGCTGAACTTTTAAAATCATTATTTATTTTTCAAAACCAAATGAAAATATCAAAATCCTTCTTACTGATAGTCATGCTATTAACTTACACTAGTACCTTAGCCCAAGATTATAGCGCTCCTCTTAATTTTAAAATGTTGCTTTCGGGCACTTTTGGAGAATTAAGAGGAAATCATTTTCATGCAGGAATTGATATAAAAACCGAAGGGGTTGAAGGACAAAAAGTTTACTCAATTGCTGATGGATATATCTCAAGAATTAAAGTTTCAACTTGGGGATACGGAAAGGTTTTATACATCACCCATCCTAAAACAGGACACACTTCAGTTTATGCTCATTTACAAAGTTTTAGTGATAAAATTGACAGCATTGTAAAGAAAAAGCAATACCAAAAAGAAAGTTTTGAAATTAATTTTTACCCAAATGCAAATTCCATACAAATTAAAAAAGAAGAAGTTATTGCTTTATCAGGAAATAGTGGAGGAAGTGGTGGAGCACATTTACATTTTGAAATAAGAGATACTAAAACTGAGCATCCAATTAATCCCTTACAATTTGGGTTTAATATTACAGACAACATCCCTCCTAGCCTAAGTAAATTAAAAATTTATGCTTTTGACACTACACTAATTGATGGTTACAATAAAAGTAAAATCATCAATATTAAAAAAACCAATAACAAATATACAATTGATGAAAATCCAATAATTAATGGAAGTTTTGGTTTAGGGATTTTCACTTATGACAAACTAAACGACAGTTACAATAAGAATGGTGTTTACAGCATCAAACTTTGTGTTGATACAAATATCTGTTACAAATTTACTGTTGATGAACTAGATTTTAGTACTAGTAGATTTATAAATGCTCATATTGATTATGCGGAAAAAAAAGAAAGTAAAAATAAATATCATAGGTGCTATAAACTACCCAACAATAAACTTACAAATTATTCAAATTTAATAAATGATGGAATAATTAATATTCAAGATACTTTAACTCATCTTATCTCACTAGAAGTCGCAGATATTTACGGTAACATTTCAAAATTAGATTTTAATATTAAATCAACAAATAATCCATTTTTAAATAGATGCTCACTTCCAAAAGATACGATCAATACACCTTTTGCAATAAATAAAGTTAATATCTTTAAAGATAATGAACTAAATCTACACATGGAAACCAATTCTTTATATGAACCAATAATGTTTCATTACGAAACTACTGACTCTATAGAAGGAGTTTTCGGTAAAGTGCATCATGTTCATTTTGACAATACTCCAGTGCATAAAAAATATGTTCTTTCAATAAAAGCAATTGTTCCCGATTCGATAAAAGGGAAAACATATATTGCCACTACCGATATAAAAGGAAACTTTTGGTATATGGGAGGTATTTGGAAGGATAGTATCATTAGAACAAAAACAAGACAATTTGGAAATTTCTGCATTATTGCTGATACTACAAATCCTGAAGTCAATGGGTTGAATATTTATCCTGGAAAAATATTCAACACTCAAACATCAATAAAACTAACTATTAAAGATAACGATAGTGGTATAAAGTCCTACAGAGGAGAGATTGATGGAAAATGGATTTTGATGGATTACGATTATAAAAGAAATCTATTAAGATATGATATTGATGAAAAACTTACAAAAGGAAAGCATACTTTTAACTTAAAAGTAACAGATAATGTTAATAATGAGAAAGTTTATATAGCTGATTTTACTTATTGAGATTATTTTCAGCAAAATTCTTCATATAATCTTTTATTTGATCACGAACTTGACGGTAAACTAATAATTGCTCTTCTTTAGTACCAATAGAATCAGCAGGATCAGAAAAGGAATGATGAATTAATTGATTTGCATTTGGATAAATTGGGCAAATCTTTTTTGCTTTATCACACATTGTAAACACAAAATCAAAATCAATATCAGCATATTCATCAGCATGATTTGATTTAAAATCAGCAATATCAATTCCAATATTTGCCATTGCTTCAACTGCAAAAAGGTTCACAGCCTCTGGTTTAGTGCCAGCACTATAAACCAGTGTATTTGGTGAAAAATATTTCAATAGTCCTTCAGCCATTTGTGATCGGCAGGAATTACCTGTACAAAGTATCAGTACTTTTTTCATATCTATTTCTTAGCTTTTACTTTTTCGTAATGTAATAGTATAATAAAGAAGATGTTAATTCCAAAAATTACAAAAAGTTGTGGAGCTTTAGTATAGTAATATAGATAAGGGCTTATTAAAGCAGAAAGCAATAACACAAACTTAAAAGTATTATTCATTAACAAATAAACCTCTTTAGATTTATTATAGATTTGTCTGATTAAAATTGAAAAAATAATAAAAAAAATACCAATTTCTTGAGTAAACAATAATGGGATTTTTATCTTTTCATATGGAATTTTTAAATCTGCACTCGGTATTTCAGGTACAAAAACAAATACAAAGCCTACCATAAAATAAAAGGCAGGCACTAAAGTTGCTGAAATATAGTATAGTTTTATCATGATTTTAAATTTATGAATGCAAATATACTAAACTTGATTTTAGATAGTTTAGTATTCTAATTTTAATCTTATTTTTGCAACATATGCGCAAAGTGCCCTTAATTACTTTATTTACAATACTTCCCTTTTTTGGGTTTAGCCAAAGCATTAGTGGAATTATTACTGATGAGGAAAATAATACGCTTCCTTCTGTTAATATTGCTATTTTGAATACAAATATTGGTGCTACTTCATTAAAAGATGGAAGCTATAACATAGAATTTTCTTCTAATAAATCTATGGTGGTTGCTTACAGTTTTATTGGATATGAAATAGAGAAGATAAGACTTCCAATGCTTAAAAGTGGACAAAACTACACGCTTAACATTCAATTAAAAGCAAAAAATACTTTACTAAATGATGTAATAGTAAAAGATAAAAAAAGTAGAAAAGAATCTTTTACCAGAATTAAAGCTAAGCATGTAAATATTTTGCCTAGCAACCAAGGAGGTATTGAGGCAGTAATTAAGACCTTACCAGGAGTAAGTTCAGCTAATGAGTTGAGCTCACAATATTCTGTAAGAGGAGGTAACTTTGATGAAAACCTAGTTTATGTAAATGGAATTGAAGTTTATCGTCCTTTTTTAATTCGCGCAGGACAACAAGAAGGTTTAAGTTTTGTGAATACTGATATGGTTAGTAGTATCTTGTTTTCAGCAGGAGGTTTTGAAGCAAAGTATGGCGATAAAATGTCATCAGTACTAGATATTACGTACAAAAGACCAAGAGAAAACGTTGCTAGCTTACAAGTCAGTATGCTTGGCGGTTCTGCTCATTTTGAAGGAGCAAGTAAAAATGGAAGATTCTCCTATTTGCTTGGCGGCAGATACAAAACAAACGAATATGTCTTGAACGCTATGGACACCAAAGCAGACTATATTCCAAAATTTTCTGACTTACAAACTTTTATTAACTATGAGCTAAATACCAATTGGCAAATTAGCTTTTTAGGAAACATTAGTAAAAATGAATACACTATGGTTCCTAAAAATAGAGATACTGAATTTGGAACGTTAAATGAAGCTCTAAAACTTACCATTTATTTTGAAGGACAAGAAGTTGATAAGTACGAAACCTACTTTGGATCATTAAGCACAACTTACCAACCTTCTACGCATCTAAATTTGCAATTTACAACCTCAGTATTTCGTACTTTTGAGCAAGAAAATTTTGATATTTTAGGTGAATATTGGCTTTATCAATTAGAGAACAATTTAGGCTCGGAGGATTTTGGTGAGGTTGCTTTTGATAGAGGAGTTGGAAAATACATCAACCATGCAAGAAATAGCTTAAATGCTAGGGTAATGAATTTTTCTCATAAAGGAAATTATAATAATGAAGACCTAAAAGTAGATTGGGGATTCAGAGCACAAAAAGAAGAAATTGAAGATAAAATATCAGAGTGGAACTTAATTGACTCTGCATTTTTTAACTACCCTCATCCAAATGACAATATAGGTGTAGAAGCTGATCCAAATCAGCAGATAGTAATGAGTGAGCTTTTAAAAACTCAAATCAATTTATCATCTTACAGAAACTCTGGCTATATGCAGTTTTCAAAAGACATTAATAACATTACTATAAATGCAGGGACAAGAGGTAGTTATTGGACTTACAACGAGGAATTACTTCTTAGCCCAAGAGCAACTATTGCCTTTGCCCCACTTTGGGAAAAGGATATTGTTTTTCGAGCAGCAAGTGGTATTTATTACCAATCTCCTTTTTACAAAGAGCTAAGAACTACTGAAGGAACACTTAATTCAAATATTAAAGCTCAAAAATCAACACACTATGTAATTGGGGCTGATTATTTATTTTATAGTTGGGGAAGACCATTCAAATGGATAACGGAAGTGTATTATAAAAACTTAGAAAACCTCATTCCTTATAAAGTTGATAATGTTCGCATACAATATTTAGCCAATGATTTATCAAACGGATACGCTAAAGGTATTGATATAAAAATAAATGGGGAGTTTGTTAGTGGAGTAGAAAGTTGGGCTAGTTTATCAGTAATGAAAACTGAGGAAGATATTGTTGGGGATTTTATCACTAATGCTGATGGAAGCTCATCTGAAGCTGGTTTTATTCCAAGACCAACTGACCAAAGAGTAAATTTCTCTATGTTTTTTCAGGATTACATCCCTAAAAACCCTAACTATAAAATGCACTTAAACATGGTGTATGGAACTGGTTTATCATTTGGCCCTCCTAATAGTGAAAAGCACCAAGATGTATTACAAATGCCTGATTACAGAAGAGTGGATATTGGTTTTTCTGCAGTGCTAAAAGATGAAAATAAAAAAAGCAGAATTAAATGGTTTAATGCGTTTAATAGCATTTGGGTTAGTGCAGAAGTATTTAACCTGTTGAATATTAACAATACAGTTTCTTACCTATGGGTTGCCGATATTACAGGAAGACAATATGCAGTACCTAACTATCTTACGGCTAGGCAACTTAACACCAAACTAATTCTTAGTTTTTAACAGAGAGTTAACAAGATTTAAACAAAAAAACCGAGCAAATGCCCGGCTTTAAATTCTAAGAACTAGTAACTAATCGCAAATCTATTTCATCAACTTTTCAGCTAACGAGTTATTATAAATTTCTTTGTACTCAGAAACCATTCCAAACTTAGTATCATCAATAACAATTTTCCCTTGAGTAACATGTCCTAATAACATAAAAGGAGTATTTGTTTCTTTTAATGTATCCAACAAGTCATCTTCACCAGTTTCAGTAACAGAAACGACCACTCTTGATGGCACTTCACCGAACAAGAAAGCATCTTCTCTCACTTCTGAGCAGCTTACAATTTCAAATCCTAAATTATTTGTAAATGAACTTTCTAAAAGAGTCATAAACAATCCACCATCAGCAACATCATGAGCTGATTCAATTACACCTGCTCTAATTAATTTTGTAACAGTTTGTTGCATATCATTTTCAGTATCCAAATCAAACTTTGGAGTTGATGATTCCTTAACACCATGGTAAGAAGCTAAATATTCTGATGAAGAAATATCATTCTCACATTTACCAATTAAATATATTAAATCCGACTTACCTTTAAAAGCCAAAGAAGTAACATGCTTTTTATCCTCAACAATACCAAGCATACCAATAGTTGGAGTTGGGAAAACAGGTACTTCCGTTCCTTCAACAGCTGATTGGTTATAGAAACTAACATTACCACCAGTAACAGGAGTTTTAAATTTAAGACAAGCTTTACTCATCCCTTTAATAGCTCCAACAAATTGCCAATACACTTCAGGGTTATAAGGGTTACCAAAATTTAAACAATTAGTTATTGCTGATGGAATACCACCAGAACAAACAATATTACGTGCAGCTTCTGCCACTGCCATTGCAGTTCCTTCCTCAGGATCAGCATTTACCATTCTAGCATTACAATCAACAGTCATTGCTAAGGCTTTATCTGTTTCTTTTAAGTTTACTATGCCAGCATCAGTTGGCATATTCGTACTCATATTTGCAGTGCCTACCATTGAATCATACTGCTCATAAACCCATCTTTTTGATGCAATATTTTCATGTCCTGTTAAAAATTTAGCAACCTCAACTAAATCTTTTGGTTGCTTAATATTATCAATATGAAATTTTTTCCATTCTTGATGATAAGCTGGCTCACTCCACTCTCTATGATAAACTGGAGCACCTCCTCCTAAAACTAAATCATCACAAGGAACATCACCAACCAATTCACCATGCATGAAATACCTTACTCTTTCTCCCTCAGTAACTACACCGATTTCTTCACAAGATAAATCCCATTTATCAAAAATAGTATTTACAATATCCTCTTTGCCTTTATGTACAACAACTAACATTCTTTCTTGAGATTCTGATAAAAGAATTTCCCAATCCTTCATATCTGCTTGCCTAGTTGGTACTTTATCCAACCATAAATCCATACCGTGTTTACCAGCAGCTGACATTTCATTAGATGAACAAGTAATACCAGCAGCACCCATATCTTGCATACCAACTACAGCATCAGTTTTTCCTAGCTCTAATGTAGCTTCTAATAATAATTTTTCTTGAAAAGGATCACCAACTTGTACTGCAGGTAAATCATTTACTGAATCTTCTGATATATCTTTAGATGCAAATGAAGCACCATGTATTCCATCTTTGCCTGTACGAGAACCTACTATAAATACAGGATTCCCTACACCTGATGAAGTAGCTGAAATCATTTCTCCTTTTTTCATAATTCCTGCTGAAAATGCATTTACAAGTGGATTAGTATTATAGCAATCATCAAAGAAAACTTCACCTCCAACAATTGGGATTCCAAACGCATTACCGTAATCACCAATACCTTTAGTAACACCATTTACCAACCATTTTGTTCTATCTAAATCAATATTACCAAAACGCAAAGAGTTAAGCTGAGCAATTGGGCGAGCCCCCATAGTAAATATATCTCTGTTTATACCTCCAACTCCAGTAGCAGCTCCTTGATAAGGTTCTAATGCTGATGGGTGATTGTGCGACTCAATCTTAAAACAACAAGCTAATCCATCACCAATATCAACAAGTCCTGCATTCTCCTCTCCTGCTTCAACTAACATATGAGGACCTTCTTTTGGTAAAGTTTTAAGCCAAACAATAGAATTTTTATACGAGCAATGCTCTGACCACATCACACCAAAAACACTTAATTCAGTAAAGTTAGGAGTTCTTCCTAAAATCTCTATAATTCTATTAAATTCTTCTGGTCTAAGCCCCATATCTTGGGCTTGTTCCAATGTTGCTAAAGTAAGTGTTGCCTGTGATGACATATTTTATAAATTTTAGGGTGCAAAGATAGTTTTTAGAAATGAGTTTTAAGCCGCTAAAAGCAAATTTCATTTAGTGTTTTCAACATTTTTTTAAGAACAAAAATTAGAATATCTTAGGATTGTAATATTCAGGTATTTTCCCCTTTATATTTTGGTATTTTTCTTGAATTAAAAGCATGTCTTTTTCAATATCTACAGTTTGAGTAATGGAATCAATGATCCCAACTTTTTTATTTTCATAATCCATAGCCACAAGCAAAATAGGAATATTGGAATTATGTGCAATATGATAAAAACCTGTTTTCCATTTCTCAACTCTTTTTCGAGTACCCTCTGGAGTAATTCCAAGTATTAATTCATCAGTATTACTAAATCTAGTAACAATTTGATCAACTATATTATGTTGTGATTTTCTATAAACTGGGATTCCACCATTCCATTTAAATAGAGTCCCTAAAACCGGAACAAAAAGCTCGCTCTTAATTAAGTATTTTGGAGTAATCCCTACAATATAACCATAACACCTACCTATTAAAAAATCCCAATTGGAAGTATGAGGAGCAGCAATAACTATGCATTTTTTAGGATAATTTAAAGAGCCTATAATCTCCCAACCCATAATCCAAAAAATAAACTTTGATAATATTTTTTTCATTAAATATATTTTTCACAAAGATATCAGTAAAAATTGTAAGTTTGCAACACAAAAATTAAATTATGAAAGCCAAACAAATTGCACTTATACTTATTCCTTTAAACATTATATTAGCTTATTTTGTATTTAATAGTATTGATAGTGAAGTTGAGTTTAACAAAGAAGCTAAAGTTAGAATTTCAGAAAATGTACAAAAACTTAAAGATTTAAGACAAGTACAAACTAAATACAAACATGCTAAAGGAACATTTGCTGATAATTTTGAAGCACTTACACATTTTTTAGAAAATGATTCTATATCAATTGTAAAAGCAATAGGTGAAACTCCTGATACCTTAACTGATGTTCAAGCATTAGAGCTAGGAATTATTAGTAGAGATACTGCTTATGTATTAGCTAAAGAAACTGTTTTTGATGAAGCATACCTTGATAGTAGAAACGAAAATTTCCCATTAGATATTGCTAATTTAACAACTGTACCCTATTCAAATGAAGTATATTCAATTGATGCAGGACAAGTTGAAAAAGGGAAAGTAATCGTACAAGTATTTGAAATTTCTACAAATTATGGTACTGTATTTACTGGGCTTGATGCAGAAAACAAAAGCTATCAGTTAGATGCTCTTTTAAAAGTAGGCTCAATGGATGAAGCATCATTAAATGGAAACTGGAAAAGCGAATAACATACAAGCTAATAGCTTTAACATTGCACTCTCAGATAGCTATCATTTATCCGTACAGATAGGGCTTACACATTTTTCTTATTGCATTACAAACACATCTAAATTTAGTTTAGAATATTTTAAGAATTACCAACTTAACAATACTAATGATATCATTAATCTCATTAATGATGATGAAGTAATTAAATCTGATTTTTTTTCTAGCTCTGTTGCTTTTGTTAATTTTCCTAGCACTTTAATTCCGAATAAGTTTTTTACAAAACTCTCAGCCAAAGAAATGCTTGAACTTAATAGCGAAACACACGAAATTATCAATACTGATGTATTAAAAGAAATTGATGTTCATTTAGCATATTCTATCCCAAAAGAACTTAATAATATAGTAACTACTTATTTTCCGAACGCAAAACAAAAAGCTCAACAATCAATTCTTATTGATAAGTTTTCAAAAGAGTATAACACTGAGCCTACTGCCTACATATATTTATGTGAGAATACACTTAATATAACAGCTTTTAAAAATGAAAAACTTATTTTTAATAATAGTTTTAATTTTGAAACTAAGGAAGATATTCTCTACTTTGTTTTATTTGCTTTTGAGCAATTAAAACTAGATACTAACAATGTAAATACTTTGCTTTTTGGTGACATTACAAAAGATGATTATAATTTTAAACTTCTTTATGAATACATCAGAAATATTGAGCTAGGAGAAAGACCAAATCAATTAAAGTTTCCAGATGAATTTAACACACTAGAAAACCAAAAATATTTTGGTTTATTTTCACAAATACTATGCGCATAATTGCAGGGACCCACAGAAGTAGAAGATTAATTGCTCCAGATAAACTTCCTGTACGTCCAACTACAGACAGGGCAAAAGAAGCACTTTTCAGCATTATTGAAAGTCGTTACTACTTTGATGAAAAAATAGTTTTGGACTTATATTCGGGAACTGGAAATATCGCTTACGAATTTGCATCAAGAGGAGTAGAAAAAGTCACGGCTATTGACAATAATTTTCATTGCATAAAATATATAGAAAAAACTACTAAGGAGCTTGATTTGAATATAACAGCTGTAAAATCAGATTGCATAAAGTACTTAGAAAATTGTAAACAACAATTCAACTTTATTTTTGCCGACCCACCCTATGATTATGATAATTACCAAGAAATGAAGGATTTGATCATAAACAAAAATCTTATAAAAGAAGAAGGACTCTTAATTATTGAACATAATAAGGATACGCAATTTGAAGGAGAAAATGTAAAACTTAGAAAATATGGTACTGTTTATTTTAGTATTTTCTCATTTTAAATCGTAAGACGTTAACAAATTAAAACTAAAAAAAAATTCACTAATTTTGAGCTATGACAAAAATTGCAATTTTCCCAGGATCATTTTCTCCCTTTACTGTTGGTCATCAATCAGTAGTTGATAGAGCTTTATCACTATTTGATAAAATCATAATCTCAATTGGAATAAATTCTGAAAAAAATCAATACTTCTCTATTGAAAAACGCCTAAAATGGATAAAAGATGTTTATGAAAACAATCCTAAAATAGAAATAAAATTTTTTGAAGGACTTACTGTTGATTTCTGTAAAAAAGAAAATGCAAATTACATATTAAGAGGGCTTAGAGATTCGCACGATTTTAAGTTTGAAAAAGGAATTGCTCAAATGAACAAAGACCTAAATAATGAAATTGAAACTATCTTTATTATCACTCCACCTGAAATTTCTCATATTTCCTCCTCTATCATTCGTGATATCATTAAAAATGGTGGTGATGTAAGTAAATTTATACCTAAAGAAATAGACCTTTAAATTATATATAATGAAATTAAGAAACCTACTTACAATTACCTTAACAACTTTACTTTTTGCGTGTACAAACACCAATACTAGGAAAGTACTGCTATGTTTTTGAAAGGAGGAGAAAGTGTTAATTTAACAGTTGATACTGAGTTTTTTGACGAAACAATTATTTATGAAGGATCTTCTGAATCTTCCTATTTAGCTAAAAAATATTTACTAAGTGAAGAAGCGAATATTAATAGTCAATTATTTTCAACTGAAAAAAGGAATTCATTACTAACTTAAACACACATATTGCTAAAGTAGAACAAGAACTTTCCATCGTAAACAATGAAGCATTCGTAACGGCCGAAAAAGAAAATAATGTAAAAATGATTGAGTATTATATTGAGAAAATTGAAGCTATTGCAAACTTACTTCAAATAGGAGAGCCTGCAATTGATTTTTTTTACTGATAAAGAAGGGAATAAGTTTTCACTTTCTACTTTTAAAGGAAGCCTAGTATATGTGGATGTCTAGGCTACTTGGTGCGGACCATGTAAGGCTGAAAATCCTGCTTTAAAAACTTTGGAGCATGACTACCACAATAACAACATTACCTTCCTAAGCGTGTCGATTGATACTGACAAAGAAGCTTGGCTAAATATGTTAGCTGACAAACAATTAGGGGGCGTACAATTATGGGCGAATGGCTTGACAGAAATCACAAAATCATACGCTATTAATGGCATCCCAAGGTTTATGCTTTTTGATACTGATGGAAATGTAATTTCCTTAGATGCTCCAAGACCTTCTTCAGGAAAAATCAGAGGATTGATTTAGACTAATTTATAAATAAATTCAAAGTTTACTATAATATAGTGAAATAAGTGTTGGTTGTAATCTTTCTACCCCAAAACAACCTTATTAAAGAACTTAATTGAGAATATTATACAAAACAAATCCTATTACATCAGAGGCTTCTTCTATTATCTTACTAATGGGAGTTCCTGATCCATGTCCACCATTAGTCTCTATTCTTATTAATGTTGGATTATTTCCTATTTGTTTATATTGTAAATGTGCCGCAAACTTAAAACTATGTGCAGGAACAACCCTATCATCATGATCTCCTGTTAGTACTAAAGTTGAAGGGTATTCTACTCCCTCTTTTACATTATGTACTGGAGAATATTTATGTAAATATTCAAACATTTCTTTACTCTGTTCAGAAGTTCCGTAATCGTAAGCCCAACCGGCCCCAGCAGTAAAAGTATGATACCTCAACATATCTAAAACACCAACAGCAGGTAACGCAACTTTAAATAATTCTGGTCTTTGAGTCATGCAAGCTCCTACTAATAACCCTCCATTAGATCTTCCGCTAATTGCTAAATAATCAGAGCTTGTGTAGTTGTTTTTAATCAAAAATTCTGCTGCAGAGATAAAGTCGTCAAATACATTTTGTTTTTGCATTTTTGTTCCTGCATCATGCCACTCTTTACCATATTCACCACCACCCCTAAGATTTGCTACTGCATAAATACCTCCTTGTTCTAACCATACAGCATTTGTTACCGAAAAAGAGGGTTTTAAAGAAATATTAAATCCTCCATAACCATACAAAATAGTAGGATTTGTTCCATCTAATTTTATACCTTTTTTATACATAATACTTATCGGAACTTTTGTGCCATCTTTAGAAATGAAAAAATGTTGCTCGCAAACAAAATCTGATGAATTAAAATCAATATTTGGAGACCAAAACAATTCAGATTCTCCAGTTTCTACATTGTATTTAAAAGAAGATCTTGGAGTAATATAATTACTAAAATTATAGAAAATCTCTTTTTGATCTTCTTTACCACCAAATCCACTTACATTTCCTTTTCCCGAAAATTCTACTTCTCTAACCAATTCTCCATCATATGTATATTGTAGGATTTTTGAGTTTGCATCTGCAAAATACTTTGCAAAAAAGCATCCTCCTCCTTTAAATACATTCAATACATTTTCAGTTTCAGGAATAAAGTCTATCCAATTTTCTACTAGAGGAGCTTTTGCATCTACTGTAATAAGTTTTTTATTTGGAGCATTTAGATTAGTAGAGATATACAACTTACTTCCAATGTTATGAGATATACGACTATTACTCTCAAAATTATGTGTTATTTGAATAATTTCAGAGTTTTCTTTATTTCTATCTTTAATATAAAGATTATTACCAGAAGTTGCTTTGGATGCACTAATAACCAAATAATTCTGATCTCTTGTGATATACCCACTTACATATCTAAATTTTTCCTTCTGACCAAAAATAACTTTATCGTCCTTTTGAAGAGTATTTAATTGATGGTAATATAATTTATGTCTATCCGTTTTATCGGATAAAACTGAGTTTTTAGGTTTGTCATAAGTAGAGTAGTAGTAACCTTCATTCCCATTCCAACTTATTGCAGAAAATTTTACATCTAATAAGGTGTCTTCCACCATAGTTTTACGTTCTGTTTCTATAACAATTACTTTCCTCCAATCTGATCCTCCTTCTGAAATGGAGTACGCTAACAAACTACCATCTTCCGAAAAAGATATTCCAGCTAAAGAAATAGTTCCATCTTCTGAAAATTGATTGGGATCAATAAATATTTCCTCTTGTTCCTCTCCTTTTTTTCGGTACAAAACATACTGATTTTGCAGCCCATTATTTTTATAAAAATAGGTGTAATTCCCCTCATTAAAAGGAATTCCTATTTTCTCATAATTCCATAGCTCTTCTAATCTGTTTTTTAAAATTTTTCTTTGTGGAATTTGTTCTAAATAAGAGAAAGTAAGTTTATTTTGTTTTGAAATCCATTCTTTCACCTGATGGGAGGTGTCGTCTTCCAACCATCTGTAAGGATCTTCTACCTCAATATCAAAATAAGCGTCTGTTACTATTATTTTTTCTGTGATAGGATATTCTACTTGTCCATATGAATGAAAAAAGAATAATATAAATACTAAAGAAATAAGAAACTCTTTCATATGACAAAATTACTCAATAATTATTTTTAAAAGTAATTTCTAATCAGAAAATCAAATTAATTTTTTAAATTTTTTTAGTAGATTGGTTAGCGGTGCAAAAAGCCAACTAATTGCTTCACTGCCTTGCCTCTGTGGCTTATTGCTCCTTTTACTTGTTTTGACATTTCAGCAAAAGTAATTCCATGTCCTTCAGGAATAAAAATTGGGTCGTAACCAAAACCTTCTACCCCACTTTTAGTTTTTGTAATCTTTCCTGAACATTCACCCTCAAAAAGGTTTTCCTCCCCTTTTATAATCAGTGCAATTACCGTTCGGAACTTTGCATTTCTGTTATCTTCATTTTCCAATTTGGTCAATACCTTGTGCATATTGTCCTCTGCCATGCAATCCTCCCCTGCATATCTAGCAGAATACACCCCAGGCGCGCCACCCAAAGCCTCAATCTCCAAACCAGTATCATCAGCAAAACAATTAAACCCATAGCTCTGATATACATATTGTGCTTTCTGCAAAGCATTCCCTTCCAAAGTAGGATTTGTCTCAGGTAATTCATCATTACAATTAATATCCGTTAAGCTCAAAATCTCAATCCCTTGCGGAACTAAAGCTTGTAATTCGGACAGTTTATTTGGATTGTTGGTAGCAAAGACTAGTTTCATTTATTCGTGATGATAAGGTTCGTTATTCAAGATTGTGTATCCTCTATATATTTGTTCTACAAAAAACAGGCGTACCATTTGGTGCGTAAAAGTCATTTTTGATAAAGATAATTTTTCATTTCCTCTAGCGTATACATCTTCTGAAAAACCATAAGCTCCTCCAACAACAAATACCAAACGCTTTTTTCCGCTCAGCATCCAGCTTTGTAATTTCTGTGCAAATTTAGGAGAAGTAAAATCCTTTGCTTTATCGTCCAACAACACTAAATGATCAGAATTTTGTAATTGCTTCAATATCAACTCTCCCTCCTTTTTTATCAGTTCAGCATTAGAAAAATTCTTAGCATTTTTAAGATTTGGAATTTCAAGCAACTCAAATTGCGTATAATGTTTTAAGCGTTTCTGATAGTGAACAATGCCATCAATCAAATACTTTTCTGATGTCTTTCCGATAGTGAGTAATACAATCTTCATTTTTTGTATTTTTGGCAATATTAATAATTTTGATTGTATGACAGAGAAAGACCTTAAAAACTTTATACAAAATGCTCTAAAGGAAGATGTTGGTGATGGTGATCATACTTCATTAGCTAGTATTCCCACTACTGCAACTAGCAAAGCACATTTATTAATAAAGGATGATGGTATAATTGCAGGAATTGAATTAGCTGAAATGATTTTCAATGAAGTAGATTCATCCCTAAAAATAGAACAGTTTCTACAAGATGGGGATACAGTAAAATCTGGCGATATTGCATTTATTGTAAAAGGAAATTCTATATCAATATTAACTGGAGAAAGATTAGCGCTTAATTGCATGCAACACATGAGTGCAATTGCGACCAAAACATCTTACCTCAACACTTTAATTGCTGATACTAATTGCAAATTATTAGATACTCGAAAGACCACTCCTCTAAACCGAAAAATTGAAAAATGGGCAGTAAAAATTGGTGGTGGCGTAAACCACAGGTTTGGACTTTATGATATGATTATGATAAAAGACAATCATATTGACTTTTCAGGAGGAATTTCCAATGCAATACAAAAAACGAAAACCTACCTTGCTGACAACAATAAAAACCTTGATATAATTGTAGAGGCAAGGAATTTATCAGAAGTAAATGAGATACTTGAACAAGGAGGAGTAAAACGAATTCTATTGGATAATTTTGATTATAAAACAACCAAAGAAGCAGTAACGATTATTGACAATAAATGTCAAACAGAATCTAGTGGAGGAATAACAGAAGAAACAATTACTAAATATGCAAAATGTGGAGTTGATTTTATTTCAGTGGGAGCTCTAACTCATTCTATACTAAACTTTGATTTGAGTTTAAAAGCCATATAAATGATTAAATTCATCATCAAAATTGCCAATAAAATAAAACCATTAGGTTTTGCTGGGCTTAGTGTTTATGATGTAACTATTTTTTTTTGGAAAGGATTAGTGGAGGGAGCAATTACAACCAGAGCATCATCCTTGGCTTTCAATTTTTTCTTAGCCTTCTTCCCTTCCATTATTGTTTTTTTTACGCTTATCCCTTATATTCCCATTGCTGGATTGCAAGAAACATTAATGGAGTTATTGTCAGTAGTTTTACCACCATCAACTAATGAAATTACTTTTAACACACTTGATGATATCATTAATAACCCTAGAGGAGGATTGCTTTCTATAGGTTTTGTTTTAGCCCTTTATTTTTCTGCCAATGGTATGAGTTCCTTAATTGAGGCTTTTAATTCCTCTTACCACATTAATGAATACCGTTCATTACTAAGGCAAAAGGCACTTTCCATAACCTTAACTTTTTTTCTTGCTTTGCTCTTAATTATTACGATTGGGCTTATCATATTCGGAAAAGTAGCTGTTAACTACCTTACTGATTTTGAGATAATTAGTAAATTTTCGGCTGATCTAATACTTTACGGAAAATGGTTTGTAATGCTCGCCATGTTATTTTCAGGTATTGCTATTCTATTTCATTTCGGACCTGCAACCACACGAAAATGGAAGTTTTTTACAGCAGGTTCTATACTAGCTACTTTAGGAATTATTATTACCTCAATAGGTTTTAACTATTATATCAATCATTTTGCGCAATACAATAAGGTTTACGGGTCTATTGGTACACTAATGATTATCCTTATTTGGATGTATTTCAACTCAATTATCCTACTTACAGGATTTGAACTAAATGCAAGCATTTCAAATGCTAAAGAAAATAAGCAATTTTCCGAATAGGAATTGTAAATTTGTGCACTTTAAAAATTCAACCATGAGAAATGTTTTACTAGTATCTATTCTTTTTTTTAGCTCATTATCATTTGCACAAGAAAAATACAATGCTTTAGCAACTCCTAACACGTATCAGAATGCTGACAACCCAAATTATTGGAAGAATAAAATGCCACATGCAGCTTATTGGCAACAAGATGTATACTATAACATTAAAGCAAAAATTGATGAAGAAACAAATATAATATCTGCTACTGAGCAGTTAACTTACACCAATAATTCCCCAGATGAATTAGATGTTGTGTATTTTCATTTATATCAAAATGCATTCCAACCAGATTCTTATCTTGAGGAACTGCAATTTCAGAATGGAAAAGATCCAAAATATGGAGACTATGAAGCGCAAAAACTAGGAACTATAATTAATGATATTACTGTTAATGGGCTAAATGTAAAAACAGAATTAGATAATACCATCCTAAAAGTTTACTTACCAACTACTCTTAAGTCTAATAGCAGTATCTCCTTTGATATTGAGTTTAATACATATTTTGATAGTGGAGATCTTAGAAGAAGAATGGCTATTTTTAATTCTTGGGGTTTCAAACACTATAATGGAGTACATTGGTACCCAAGAATTTGTGTTTATGACGCAAAATTTGGTTGGACAAAAGACCAACATCTAGGTAAAGAATTCTATGGTAATTTTGGTGGATTTGATGTAGAGCTTGATTTTGCTTCTAATTTTGTTGTAGGTGCTACCGGTTTTTTATTAAATAGAGATGAAGTATTACCAAAAGAATTAAGAGAAAAACTAGATATAGAAAATTTTAAAGATAAGCCATGGAATTCTACTCCTTCAGTTATTACACCATACATAAAAGGAGAGAGAAAGATATGGAAATTTCATGCAGAGAATGTACATGATTTTTCCTTTACAGCAGATCCAACTTACCGTATTGGAGAAGCTTGGTGGCAGGATAAAGTTTGTTATTCTTTAGCTCAAGAGCCACACGCAAGTAGGTGGCAGAATGCAGCTGAGTATGCTGCAGAAATTATTAAGGTTTTCTCAGAAGATTTTGGAAGATATACATATCATAAAATGATAGTTGCTGACGCAAGATCAGGAATGGAATATCCTATGCTTACTTTAGATAGCGGTGAAGACCCTAGCTACAGAGGGCTTCTAGTTCATGAAATAGGGCACAATTGGTTCTTTGGACAAGTTGGTAATAATGAAACCTACAGAGCATTATTAGATGAAGGATTTACTCAATTCTTAACCGCATGGGGTTTAATAAAAATTGATGGAGATTATTTAGTTACAAACAAAACCACAGATAAATATAAAGCTCATTTTGAGAAGCCTACAAAAGCAATTGATAGCAGAGTTTATTATGCTTACATTAATGATGCAACAAAATACAATGACCCTGTAATTGCAACTCATTCAGATTGTTTTAATGGAGCTTTAAGACATGGTGGTGGCTACAGGCATGTATATTATAAAACTGCATCAATGCTTTATAATCTTCAATATGTTTTGGGAGATAAGCTGTTCCTTGATGCTATGAAACATTATTTTAACACTTGGAAGATGGCGCACCCATATACTGAGGATTTTAGAAATACAGTTATTCAGTATACAAAAGTAGATTTAAACTGGTTTTTTGACCAATGGTTAGAATCAACAAAACGAATTGATTATTCAGTAGCAGCAAAAGGAAACACAGTAACTTTTGAAAGAAAGTCAAGAATGCAGATGCCAATTGATTTTCGAGTAATTGCAAAAGATGGAAAGTCCTACGATTACCATATACCTAATAACTGGTTTGTAAAAAAGACTGATGCTACCGTATTAGACAAATGGCATGGTTGGGATTTAATTCACCCAAATTATACAACTACTTTAGATATTCCTTCAGGAATTGAAGAAGTAATTATTGATCCAAGTGGAAGATTAGCTGATGCTTACATGCCTGATAATAATTCTAAATGCAATACTACATTTAGTTTTGACCATAAATTATACCAATATCCAGATTGGACAAATTATGAAATTAAATACCGCCCAGATGTATGGTGGAATAATTATGATGGAATGAAAGTGGGATTAAACCTGAATGGTGGGTACATGAGACATCATCATTTATTTGATGCGAGCGTTTGGTTTAATACAGGAGCTTTACAAAAAGATAGTATTGCAAATCCTAATGATTATGACTACTATTCCTACAGATTAAACTACAACACTAACTTGGATAAAGTTTCTTTAAATACTAGAGTAAAACTTAACACTCAATTCTTAGCTGGTTTATACACTAACAAACTTAGCTTGGTAAAATCAGACAGTAAAGGAGACAATAAACTTACAGTTGACTTTTTATCTTTATACAGAGTAAATGATAATTACTTGATTAATGCAGCTTGGGATTTACGAAAAATGAACAATAGAATTGATATAGATTTAGAGCGCAAGTACGATTATAGTTACGGAAAAGGGACACTTAATTTAAAGCTACAAACATCAGCATTAGGAAGTGCCTACGATTACAACAAACTTATCCTTACTGCTAACAACAACAATAAAGTTGAAAAACTAAAAATAAAAACTAGAGCCTATTTTCAATTAGGAACAGGTAATAATTGGGCAGAAGAAAGCAAACTAGTATTAGCGGGTTCTAATAATGAAGAAATGATGAATTCTAAATTTACAAGAGCAGAAGGAATTGTATCAGCTGACTTTATGGACTATAACTACACAACAAATTATTTTCATTCAGCAGGAGGGTTAAACTTAAGAGGTTACTCAGGATACTTAGCTCCAGATTTTAATGAAGATGGAACAATTGCATCTTTTAACTGTAACGGTACAAGTGGAGCTGCATTTAATACTGAAATTGATTTTACCGCTTATTTGCCATATTCTATTAGAAAAAACAATATTGCTTCTTACCTTTTTGCTGATGCTGGTATAATTAGTAATGAGGTTTTAACTAAAGAAAATTACAAAACTTCTTTTTCTGATTTAAGAGCAGATGCAGGAATCGGATTTACATATACTTTCAGAAACTTTGGTCCGCTTGAAACTGTAAGACCTTTAGTTATCAGATTTGATATGCCATTTTTCTTAAACAGAGCACCTGCATCTGATGAGGATTTTATACAAATGAGATGGATAATCGGAATCAATAGAGCATTTTAATGAAAAAAATACTAGTAACAGGAGGTGCTGGGTATATTGGTTCACATACAGTAGTTGAACTCACTGCTTTAGGTTACACTCCCATTATAGTTGATAATCTATGTAACACTACTATTCAAAATATTGAGGGAATTGAGAAAATTATAGGTAAAAAAATAAAATGGCATAATACTGACTGTACTGATAAAGTTGGTATGGATAAAGTATTTGCTGAAGAAGGCACTATTGAAGGCGCTATACATTTTGCAGCCTACAAAGCAGTAGAAGAATCAGTGCAAAACCCACAAAAGTATTACGACAATAATATGGGTTCATTGAAGGTGCTTTTAGAATTGATGTGCAAAAATAAGGTAAAAAATATCATATTCTCATCCTCTTGCACTGTATATGGTATGCCTGATTTTTTACCTGTTACTGAAGATGCACCTTTTAAAAAAGCAGAATCTCCATATGGAGAAACAAAGCAAATTTGTGAAGGAATGCTAAAGGATGATATTTGTAACAGTGTTGCCCTTAGGTATTTTAATCCTATTGGTTCCCACTCTTCTTTTTTAATTGGGGATTGTTCAGCTGACAAAGCCAGTAATTTAGTTCCTATCATAACTGAAGTAGCAATTGGTAAAAGAGAAAAAATAACTGTATTTGGAGATGATTACAACACTCCTGATGGAACTTGTATCCGTGATTACATTCATGTAGTGGATTTAGCCAAATCGCATGTACTAGCAATGAATTTTCTAATTAACAATCCTGGAAAATATGCTTTTAATGTTGGCACAGGAATTGGTATAAGTGTATTGGATGCCGTTAAAGCTTTTGAAAAAGCTAACAATCTAAAGATTAACTTTTCTATTGGACCTAGAAGAAGTGGAGATATTGAGCAAATTTACGCAAATGGTTCTTTTGTAAAGAATAAACTAGGTTGGGAAGCAAAAGAGACTTTAGAACAGGCCATGAAATCTGCATGGGAATGGGAAAAATTAAAATGTTAGATGGATAAGCATAAGTTTATATTTATTTGTGGATTACATAGAAGTGGAACTTCTCTCCTGTTTAAAATTCTTAAAGAACAAGAAAATATTAGTGGTCACGAAAATACTGGAGTGATTGAAGATGAAGGACAGCACTTTCAAAGCATATATAATCCAGCTAATAAATATGGAGGGCCTGGAAAATTTGGTTTTAATACGGATGCATATTTAAATGAAAACTCAAAATTAATAACAAAATATAATAAAGAAAAACTTTTTAAGGAATGGAGTAAACACTGGGACTTAAACAAGGAATTTCTGATTGAAAAATCACCACCAAATTTAGTACGAACACTCTTTTTACAAGCTATGTTTCCTAATAGTTTTTTTATTACAATTTTAAGACACCCAATTGCAACTTCTTTAGCAACAAAGAAATGGTCAAAAACATCTCACTATTCTCTAATAAAGCATTGGATAGTTTGTCATAATCAATATTTAAAAGATAAGAAAAAACTTAAAAATAGCATAGATATAAATTATGAGGACTTAATAAATAAGCCTTTAGAAACTTTAAAAGTTGTTGAAGATTTTCTTAAAACTAAAATCTCTCTTTCCGAGAACAAAATAAGTAAAGGTGTAAATGACAAATACTTTTCTTTATGGAAAAAAAATACTAAAAACATTTTCTACAGATATAGTATTAGAAAAGCAGAAAAGGAACTAGAAATCGATATCAATAAATTTGGTTACAGTTTTTTAAAAAATTTTAACTAAATGAATAAAACAAAAAAACAATTAGTCATATCTATTGGAACAGGTAGAAGTGGAAGTGTATCTCTTTCTAATTTTTTATCTCACCAAAATAGCATGAGAATTCTTCATGAAGGTAGAATTGAAGAGAAAAGTATTAGAAAACTGTTAAAATGGGAGGGAGATGAAGATGAATTATTTGCATGGTTAGATTATTTACACGAATACAATATTCAAAACTCTTTTATAGGAGATACAGGTATGTATTACCTTCCATATATTTCTAAAATTATCGAGAAATATCCAAATGTGAAAATAATTGGATTAACTAGATTAAAAGAAGAAGTCGTGAATAGCTACTTAAATAAGACTAAAGGAAGAAATCATTGGTACAAGCATAATGGGAAAGATTGGAAAATAGATAAAAAATGGGATCTTTGTTTTCCAAAATATAATGAACCTAACAAAAAAAGATCAATTGAATTATATTGGGAAGAATATAAACTAGAAACTGAAAAATTAGAACTAATATTTCCGAGTAATGTGAAAATTTGGACAATAGAAGAGTTCAATACCATTAGTGGAAAAAATAAAATATTAGATTTTATTGGTTACAAACTTGTAAGGGACACAAATAGTAATTTTAAGTTAAATCAAATAGAGAAAGAGAGTTTTCTTCAAAAACTAAAAAGAAAATGGTTCTAAGTATTATTGTATGCACCTATAATCGAAAAAGTTTTGCAAAACTTTGTTTAGAATCAATAATAAAACAAGTAAACTTAAATACTGAAAAAAAGATTGAGATAATTCTTATTGACAACAATAGTTCTGACAATACAAACCAAATTATTGAAGAATTAAAAAATTCATATAAGATCATTTACCATCTCGAAAAAAACCAGGGAATAAGTTTCGCAAGAAACAAAGGTATTGAGCTATCTAAAGGAGAATTTATTGCTTTTGTTGACGATGATGCAGTGATTAATGACGGATGGCTTGATGCACTTATAAATGCTATAAAAACTATACCTACAGTTTGTTTTGGGGGACCAATTTATCCAAAGTTTGAAAGTGAGTGTCCAAAATGGATAGATCAATCTTATTTTATTAGAAGTTATAAAAAAACAGATGGATTTATAAATAATATAACTGCTAGAACTGGATTTGCAGGTGGAAATATGTGTATTCATAAATCTGTATTTAAAAAAGTAGGTACCTTTAACATATCACTGGGAATGAAGGGAAACTCTCTTGGACTTGGTGAAGAACCAGAGTTTTTTTATAGAATATTTAAATCATATCAAGACAAGAAATTATATAATTTAAATATGATGTCAATTACTCATTTTGAAGCAAATCAGAAAACAGAAAAAAAATATTTAAAAGAACGCATAGTACTAAGTGGACTACAATTTTCTTTCAAAAATATAAAAGAACAAGGTACTCTTGGTCTTTTAATAATTCTACTCAAAATTCTAAAACAATCGTTTGATATTTTAATCTACTTAATTGCTAATAATAAGTTTAGATATCTAAAAAGTTTATGGACAATAAAAGGACTAATAAAAGGGATTTTTTCTAAATAGGTTTATTTTAGAAACCTAACCTTCATGTCATTAACAATTGCTGTCAAATCCTCAGAAAGATTTAACCATAAAACCAAAGGAATATAAACTATAATTGTAATAGATGACTTCCAAAATATGTCTAATAATACAATTGAAGTTTTTGGTAAGTATTGAAGTAAATAATATATAGTAAATAAAACTATTATTGTTTTAAGAGAATTCAATGAAAAGGGGTGCATTTTCATTTTAACTTTTATCAAAACCAATCTAATCAAATTAAAAATCAGAACTGATATTGCTGTTGCCATAGCAGCACCATCAATTCCATATTTTGGAATTAAAATAAGATTTGAGGCAATTGTTATAACTACCAATAGAATATTAGTATAAAGATCATATTTATAATACTTTGAATTTATAATAATTGCTCCATTTACTCCAGAAGCAATATTAAATAATTGAGACAATCCTATATAAAAAACAACCCATTTACCTCCTTGAAATTTCAAAGGAAGTAATGAAAATATCTGATCAATATTTATCCAAACGCATAGAAAAAAAACACCGCCAATTATCAATTGATTAATAGATGATTTGGCATATAAGATCTGTATTTCTTTCATATTTTGATTCTCCCAGGCTTTTGCAATTAAAGGAGTAGAAATAGTAGCAATAGATTTCCCAGGGACCTTTATTGCATTTCCAATAAAGAAAGCAACTGTATAAAAAGCTACTTGCTCCAAATCTAGTAATGAGCCTATCATCATCATGTCAAGTCGTGTTACTATCATAATTGAAGCCCCACCAACTAATACAAATAATCCAAAGCTAATTATCTCTTTAAGGTTTAATTTCTGCACTGAATACTCAAAATCCAAATGATTATTTTTCCACTGAATAAAAAATAAAATCATGAACTTAAAAACATATCCAAACAGGTAAACTTTTAAAAAAGTTGAGAAATCAATAAGACCAAACCAATGCAATAAAAGCATTGACATACTATAGAACTTTAAGAAAACTTCATTTATAAAAATTGGAGTTGCAGCATCTAAAAATGAACGAGAAATAGATGTTAAAACATCATAAAAACCAATAAAAAAAACTAGTAATACAATGTAAAAGAAATTTTCTTTTAACAAGTCAGACGCATTTAATAAAACAAAAAATTCTTCTTTAAACAGAATATATGAAATTGATGCTAGAACAAAGCCTACTATAGTAATGATTAAACTCAGAAAATACAGCTGTCCTTTTTCTTTAATTGCTGGGAAAAATCTGACAAATGTTTTAGGAATACCAAAAGTTGTAATTGTTGATACGACAATTGCGTAGGCAATCAAAATTTGTATTAATCCAAAATGCTCAGGAGTATCTTTAAACACATTTGGGTAAATAATTACAGTATTTATAGCCCCAATAGCCATGCCAATGTAAAAGCTAATTGAGTTTTTTATACTTTGGTTTCTAACTATGCCCATTTATAATTTATTTAATAAATCTGATAATTCACCTGCAAGGTTCTCTCTGGAAAATCTACTTATATCAGATGATACTAATTTTGATCTTACATTAAAAAGATTTAGAATTTCATTTTCGATATTTTGCTCTTCATAAGAAAAATAAGATCCTGTTTGAGAATCACTTATTAAACGTTGAGTATCACTCCCTTCTGGTCCAAAAATCAAAATTGGCTTTTGGGCTGCAAAATATTCAAATATTTTTCCTGGATAATTTCCTACTCCACTTTTAGAATTAAACAACAATAACAATAACACATCTGCTTCATTATACTGCTGTAAAACCTGTGCATGCGAAATGTATCCTAATAGCTTTACTTTCTCTTTTAGTTGAGGATAAGCTTCTATTTCAGCCAATACTTCTCCATCAATATTTCCTGAAAAATGAATTTCTAATTTATCATTAAAATCAGTATTTTTTTCACACAAATCAGCCAATGCTTTCCAAAAATTTTTAGGATTCCTAAGGTGATTCAATAAACCATAATGCCCAATAATAAACTTGTCATTCGTTTTAGGTTTTAGCTCAAAATCAGCTGCATCATAACCATTAGTGATTAACTCCACTCTACCCCCTCCAAGTCGTTTTAAATCCTCCACCCAAGTTTCGCTAACCGTTAAGACTATATCAGCTGTTTGTAAAACTTCCTTTTCTAAATCTTTATGCTTCTCCCTTGAAGAGTTACTCAGATGAAACTCATCAAATAAATCCAATTCACTCCATGGATCACGAAAATCAGCTATCCATTTTAAATTAGGCATTACTTTTTTCAATCCTAAACCAATCAAGTGCATAGAATGAGGAGGACCTGTAGTAACAATTTGCTCAATCCCTTCCTCTTTTATTTTTTTAAGCAATACTTTTACGGATGGCTTTACCCAATATACTTTAGGATCAGGAATAAATATATTCCCCCTTACCCAGTTCAATACCTTATTTTTCAGTGACTTTTTATTAGAAATTACTCCTGCACTTTGGGATCTTTCTCCTTTACCAAATAATTTATCTTTAAGCGTATAAGGCTCCCAAATTGCAGTTTTCCAGATCTCTGCTTCAAAAGGAACATCTTCTAACAAAGCTTTATCCTTAACTTCAAAGTAAGGGTTTTTAGGAGTATAAACAATTGGTTTCCAATCGTATTTTGGTAAATACTTTGTAAACTTTAACCACCTCTGCACTCCTGAACCACCTGCTGGTGGCCAATAATAAGTGATGATTAATACTTTTTTCATTAAGCCTTTAATTCCTTAGTAGAAACAAAAGCTAATAGTAATAACAATATTATAGATGATGCAAATGCAATACGCTCCGAAACATGATAAACTGCAGGTTCAAACTTAAACTCAACAACATGTTTTCCAGCAGGAATTTGCATTCCTCTTAATACATAATTTGCTCTAAAATGAGGTTTTAACTCCCCATCAACATAAGCATTCCATCCTTTATCATAATAGATTTCTGAGAATATGGCTATTCCGCTTTTGGATGCAGTAGAATTGTACTTCAAATAATTAGGCTTATACTCTGTTAAAGTAATACTAGCACCAACATTATCTAAACCATCTATTATTTGCTCACTAAATCTAACATCAACAATAGCTGTATTTGCAGGGTTAAATCCGTTAAGTGAAGCAATTTCAGCGTCAGCATTAGCAACCGTAGTAATTTCATTTATAAACCAAGCATTGCCCATTGTACCAGGATTTTGCTGTGCTTGTCCTTTTGGTGTAATGAAATACTTAGTATTTAACATATTCAATACTGCCATATTTCCTTTTGAAATATGGTTTTCAATCAATTCTTGGTAACGCTTTAATTTTGCACCATGATAACCTCCAATTGATTTATGAAAGTAAGAAGTACTAGCATCATTAAAAGTACTTACAGACTGATTGAATACCCTAAAGTTAGGATCTTTATCCCTTAGAATCTGTTGATCAGCTGCTGTTGCTTGATAAGGTATTTCTACCTTAGATTTTCTTGCAAAATTATCATCATTCAAATAACGCTTATTAATTGTCCACATATCAGTCAAAACCAATACTCCAACAATAAAGATAACATATTTGCTACTGAGTTTATTCTTTAAAAACATCCACATTGCCCCAAAACTAAGTGCAATAAAAATAAATGAACGCCAGGCATCAGCACTTAAAAGCCCTGCCCTATCTGATTGCAATGCATCAACTGGCCAACCGCTTTTAGCCAAGTTAGCGTCTTGCCCACCTACAAAATCAAAAAATAAATTGGGCATTAAAGCAAAAACTAAAGTAATACCCCCCGCAATATAGAAAGCTAGATTTAATGATCTTAACTTCTTACTTTTAACTACAACATGGGACGCCTTCTGTGTTTTAATATCCTTAACCTTATTATCAGTTTCATAATCATCATCATCTTCTGATAAAAATTTATTCAAGGCTACAAAACCTAAAAGGGGTAAAGTAAATTCAGCAATCACTAATATCATGGATACTGCTCGGAACTTATTATAGCCTGGAAAATAGTCCAGAAATAAATCAGTAAGCGGCATAAAGTTTTTACCCCAAGCCAGCATTATAGACATTATAGTCGCCAATAAAATCCAAACTCTCATTTCTGACTTTACAAATAGTAAACCAAAAATAAAAAGAAACATAACTATTGCACCAGCATAGGTTGGCCCTGAAGTAAAAGGTTGCGTTCCCCAATAAAGTGGTAATTGCTTGATAATCTGTTTGGCGTTAGGCGCTCTTTTTATTGCATTATAGGTTTCTGAATCAGTTGTTAACTCACCTTGGGAGGCGCCTCCATAAAAATTAGGAATTAAAAGGGTAAATGTTTCAGCAACTCCATAACTCCATGAAGTAGCATAATCCTTATCCAAACCAGAAGTTTTATTATCCAAGTTATTGGTTAGTTCTGATTTCCCTCTTGTGCTTTCTGTACCGTATTCCATAGTTGTACTTAGGCGAGTAACAGCAGTACCTGAAGCCAATAAAGCAGCCAAAACCAAAACTCCAGAACGCTTTGCAAAACTGGTAAGATTATTAGCTTTTAAATCTTTAACAAACTGAACTACCCCTATTAAGATAAGTACTAGTACTAGGTAATAAGTAATCTGTAAATGGTTAGCATAAAGTTCAAATGCTACAGTAAGTGCTGTTAATACTCCTCCTAAAAACATCCTTCCTCTGTAGGTGTAAAGCACAGCTGCCACTACCATTGGCACATAAGCTATTGCATGTGCTTTGGTCATATGTCCTGCCATTATGATGATAAAAAAGTAGGAAGAGAATGCGAAAGCAATTGCGCCTACAGCTGAGAGTCGATAATCAACTTTAAGACTTAGCAATAATAAATAAAATCCTAACAAATACAAGAACAATAGATTGGCTGGCCTTGGAATTCCTAGAGAAATAGCCTTTACTACATATTGTATTAAATTACCATTCGACCTTGTAGATATTTGGTACGCTGGCATTCCTGAAAACATGGAGTTTGTCCAAAGTGCTTCTTCACCAGTTGCTTCACGGAAATCAGTCACCTCTTTACTCATACCTTTATGATGAGTAATATCTGCCATATTTAGCAATTTACCTTGTAATACAGGTGAAAAGTAAGTAAAAGAAATACCCACAAATAATAGAATAACGATTAGATGTGGGCTGAATTTTTTAAATTTTTCCATAATTTTATTTTATTCTTCAACTTCTTCAAAATCAACATAATCACCTAAATTATCTGATTTATTTTTTGTGGAAGATTTAGTTTTTTCAAGTGTCACCTTACCCTCCTGTTGTGGTGGGTTTTGAGGATTTTGATGTTGCTGATTAAACTGCTGCTGAAAACGATCTTGCATTTTATTAGCAAAACGTTTTAATAAAATTGGTGCTAACAACCTAGTAAGTATCTTTATTAAATAAGAAATAAAGAAAAACCAAAATAGAAATTTAATTAATCCTGCTAACATATTATCTACTTAAATATAGATTTCGCTCAGAATATACTCTGGTAAAGTAATCATCTTTTAAATCATCAATAAAATAAATTGCTTCTCCTGTTGATTTCATTTCTGGACCTAGTTCTTTATTTACATTAGGGAATTTATCGAACGAAAATACCGGAACCTTTATTGCATAACCACCCTTAGTAGGGTTAAAATTAAAATCAGTTACTTTTTTGTCTCCTAACATCACTTTTGCAGCATACTTTACATAAGGCTCATCATACGCCTTAGCAATAAAAGGTACAGTTCTTGATGCTCTTGGATTGGCTTCAATTACATAAACTATTTCATCCTTAATGGCAAACTGAATATTAATCAACCCAACCGTTTCTAGTGCAATCGCAATTTTGTTTGTAATATCAATCATTTGCTGACGTACATTGTCGCATAAATCAAAAGTTGGAAGCACCGCATAAGAATCTCCGGAATGAATTCCACAAGGTTCAATATGTTCCATCATTCCAATAATATATACATTTTCTCCATCACAAATAGCATCTGCTTCTGCCTCAATTGCTTTATCCAAATAATGATCTAAAAGCACATGATTGCCTGGCATATCTTTTAAAAGATTAACAATATGATGTTCTAGTTCTTCTTCATTAATCACAATTTTCATTCCTTGTCCTCCTAATACATATGATGGACGTACTAAAATTGGGAAATTTAAAGTTTTAGAGATTTCGATAGCCTGTTCAGCTGTTTCTGCTACTGCAAATTCTGGATAAGGAATATTGTGTTCTTTCAGTAATTCCGAGAACCTTCCTCTATCTTCAGCTACATCCAAAGCGTTGTAAGAAGTACCCATTATTTTAATACCGTAACGCTCTAATTTTTCAGCTAATTTAAGTGCTGTCTGCCCTCCTAACTGAACAATTACTCCTACCGGTTTTTCATGACGAATAATATCAAAGATATGCTCCCAGAAAACAGGTTCAAAATAAAGTTTATCAGCAGTATCAAAATCAGTAGAAACAGTTTCAGGATTACAATTTATCATAATAGTTTCATAACCACATTCTTTTGCTGCTAACACCCCATGCACACAAGAATAGTCAAATTCAATTCCTTGCCCAATTCTATTTGGTCCAGACCCTAAAACAATTATTTTTTTCTTTTCAGAAGAAACACTTTCATTTTCAGCAAATTGTTCTCCATTTACTTCTTTAGGCATTTCAAAAGTAGAATAATAATAAGGTGTTTTGGCTGTAAACTCTGCAGCACAAGTATCTACTAACTTATACACACGCTTAATATTTTCATTATTACGCTTATCATATACTGAACTTTCCAAACACTTTACTAAATGAGCTATTTGCCTATCAGCATAACCTGTCATCTTTGCTTCTAAAAGCAATTCAGTTGGAATAGTTTCAATAGTGTAGTTTTCAATCTCTTTTTCTAACACTACCATTTCTTCAATTTGATGTAGAAACCAATAATCAATTCTTGTTATTTCATGAATTTTCTTAGTTGGAATACCAATTCTCATGGCATCATAAACTCTAAAAATTCTATCTCCACTTGCATGTTTTAACTCATACAAGATTTTATCTTGATCAGTTTCTCCTTTTCCATCAGCTCCTAATCCATTTCTTCCAATCTCTAAAGATTGACAAGCTTTTTGTAATGCCTCTTGGAATGAACGCCCAATAGACATCACCTCTCCTACTGACTTCATCTGAAGGCCTAACTCTATATCAGAACCTTTAAATTTATCAAAATTCCATCTAGGAATTTTTACAACTACATAATCCAAAGTTGGCTCAAAAAAAGCTGAAGTTGATTTTGTAATTTGATTACCTAACTCATCCAAAGTATAACCAATTGCTAACTTAGATGCAATTTTTGCAATAGGATAACCAGTTGCCTTAGATGCTAAGGCTGATGAACGAGAAACCCTAGGGTTAATCTCAATAGCAATAATCTCTTCTGTTGATTCAGGGTTTACAGCAAACTGCACATTACATCCACCTGCAAAATCACCAATAGAACGCATCATTTTTATTGCCATGTCACGCATTCTTTGATAAGTAGTATCTGCCAAAGTCATTGCAGGAGCAATCGTAATGGAATCTCCAGTATGAATTCCCATAGGGTCCAAATTCTCAATATTACAAATAATGATTACATTATCATTATCATCACGCAAAAGCTCTAATTCATATTCTTTCCAACCGAGTACTGCTTTATCTATTAGTACTTCATGAATTGGTGAAGCATGTAATCCTTTGGATAATAAACCCTCAAATTCTTCCTTAGTATGTACAAATGCAGCTCCACTTCCACCCAATGTAAATGAAGGACGAATTACTAATGGAAACCCTAATTCTTGTGCTATTTCTTTACCTTCTAAAAATGAAGTTGCAATACGAGCAGGTGCAACAGGAATATCAATTTCATTCATTAACTTACGGAACTGCTCTCTATCCTCAGTAATATGAATTGCAGCAATATCAACACCAATAATATCAACACCATACTTTTCCCAAATCCCTTTTTCATCTACTTCAATACATAGATTTAGAGCTGTTTGTCCACCCATTGTTGGTAATACAGCATCAAAATTCCTTTCTTCTAATATCTCAATAATTGATGCAGTAGTAAGAGGTTTTAAGTAAATATGATCAGCAACAACCTTATCGGTCATAATAGTTGCAGGGTTAGAATTGATTAATGAAACCTCAATACCTTCCTCTCTAAGAGATCTTGCTGATTGGGATCCTGAATAATCAAACTCACATGCTTGACCAATTACAATAGGACCACTTCCTATAATAAGTACTGATTTTAATTTAGTATTTTTAGGCATTTCTTTAATTATGTATTTTGCGAATTTACAGTTTTTTATTTTTTATTTTAGCTGCTATTTATTAATAGATATTAACAAGTTTTACTCTTAAAAAAAACCTAAAAAAAAGGTGTTGCAAAAGCAACACCTCTATATATAAATATCAATCATTTATTATTTATGACCCATTTCATCAGAAACCGTTAAACGGGCTCTTCCTTTAGCCCTTCTTCTTGCAATTACTTGCTGTCCATTAGCTGAAGACATACGATCCATAAAACCGTGTTTATTTTTTCTTTTTCTGTTAGATGGTTGAAATGTTCTTTTTGGCATGATTTTATTTCTTTATTATTTCTGGGTTGCAAATATAAAAGGTTTTTTTATAATCCGCTTTTTTATAAAGAAAAAAGTTTCATCATTTTTAGTAATCAATTTTTCCTATATTTGCTAAAAATAAAAATTACATGCAAAAGTTACCAAAAATTACACAAAAATCACCTTATATAACAAATGAAAAAGCTGGCAAAAGAGCTTTTTGCACTTGCGGTCTAAGCAGTAAAGGTCCTTATTGTGATGGAAGCCATAAAGGAACAGGATTTTCTCCTGAAATAGTAATTTTGGATGAAGATAAAAAAGTAGCTTGGTGCGGATGCAAAAAATCTAGTAAAGTTGCTTTCTGTGATGGTTCACATAAAAACCTTTAGTCAACTAAGTAATTGGTGTTTTTTAACTTAAACTCTGCTCGTTCAGGCTTAAAAAATATTACATCCCAAAATCCTTTATAGTAGATGTTAGTTGGAATATGTTTATTACGTACATAATCCATATGAACAAAAATATCCATATCTAAATCTAAAAACCAATTACTATATATAAATTTATACTCTCTATATATCACATTAAAATTCTCTTTATCAAAATAAGAAACAATTTTTCTGATAAGTGCCTCCTCTTTTTCTTTGTCTAATAAAGTCTCCTTAACCTTAACTGTAAAAGAATAACAATCTCTACCATTGTAGATAGTATCACTAATTGTATAGTTATAATATTGTTGCATCTCAATATCAAAAATGGCTAATTTCTTTTTTACCCCTCCCTTATTCTGCTCCACCCCATCAGCACCTATAGAAAAACCTACTGTTTTGGCATCACGCATGTTTTGGCTGTCATCTTCATTTTTATCATCTGAAATTTGCAGACTTACAGCAATAGTATCTTTTGGGAAGAACACCTCATCAAAAGCCTTTGGAGTATAATAACGGTATTTCCCGTTTTTTTTAAAGATTTTACCATTATCAATAATAGTATCATTTACAATCCAAGCCTTGTTTTCATAAGAAAAGTGTGTCCCTTTCTTAATTAAAGTCCCAATTGTTTCTCCTTTTTTATTGAATATATTTAATTCACTACTATATTGATGAGAGTAATACCTCAAATGTTTAAACCCCATATAAAAAGTTGTATCATTTTTAACATAACCTATAAAATCCTCAACAGTAAAACCATTATTTTCTTCTGAAATTACAATATCATCTAAGAAAATAACAGGCATTAAAGTATCTTGAGCTGAAATCTGAAACGTAAAGAAAAAAGACAGCATAAATATTAAAAATCTCATAAGCAAAGATAAAAAAAGCCGACACTTAAGTGTCGGCTTTATATCAGTAATTACACATAAGCCGGATTCTGTTCTCCTAAGAGTGCCATCATTTGTCTAGGATAATAGTTACCTATCACCTCAAGCTACCTACCCCTCAGGAAAAAGCGAGCAGCCCTTAAATCCTGATATACATGGTATTGCACCATATAGAGTTTACCTGTTTTCACTACAGCATTACCTGTACATACTTTCTGTTGCACTTGTCCATACCTTGCGGCAGATGGGCGTTACCCATTATATTGCTCTATGGTGTCCGGACTTTCCTCTTAATTAAAAGCGATAGCATCAGTAATTACTTGTGCAAAAATACTAAAAGAATGTTTTTAGCTACTAGAAACTAGTTACTAGTTACTTTTCATTAGTCACGAGTCGATATTTTTCAAATTAAATTACTTTTGCATAAATGAATTTTATATTATTAAAAGAAGATAAGCAAAGCAAAGCTAGATTAGGGGAAATTGAAACTGCACACGGAAAAATAAAAACTCCCATTTTTATGCCTGTTGGCACTGCTGGTACTGTGAAGGGAGTGCATCAACATGAGTTAGTTGAAGATACTTTAGCTCAAATAATTTTAGGAAATACTTACCACTTATACTTACGACCAGGGCTTGATATAATTGAAGGTGCAGGTGGATTGCATAAGTTTATAGGATGGGATAAACCTTTACTTACTGATAGTGGTGGATATCAAGTTTATTCACTTTCAGGGACAAGAAAAATAGAAGAAAAAGGTGTGAAATTCCAATCTCATATTGATGGTAGTTATCACTTTTTTACACCCGAATATGCAATAGATGTGCAAAGAACTATTGGTGCAGATATTATTATGGCTTTTGATGAATGCACACCCTACCCTTGCGATTATGATTATGCGAAAAGATCAATGCACATGACACATAGATGGCTCAAAAGATGTTGTGATAGATTTGATTCTACTGAAGGGATATACGGATTTGAACAAACATTTTTTCCAATTGTACAAGGAAGTGTGTATAAAGATTTGCGCTTGCAATCTGCTGAAAAAATTGCGAGTTTTGAAAGAGAAGGCAATGCTATTGGAGGACTTTCAGTTGGGGAGCCACACCATTTGATGTATGAAATGACAGAAACTGTTTGCTCAGTATTACCTTGGGATAAACCCAGATACTTAATGGGAGTTGGAACACCTGCAAATCTTCTAGAAAATATTGCGCTAGGGATTGACATGTTTGATTGTGTTATGCCTACAAGAAATGCTAGAAATGGAATGATTTTTACATCAGAAGGAACTATAAACTTAAAGAATAAAAAATGGGAAAATGATTACAGCCCACTTGACCCAAACGGAACCTCTTTTGTTGATAGCACTTATACAAAATCCTATGTTCGTCATCTTTTCAGAAGTAATGAATTGCTTGGTAAACAAATAGCTACTTTACACAATATCAGATTTTACTTATGGTTAATGGAACAAGCACAAGCACAATTAGAAGCAGGAACATTTACATCTTGGAAGGATAGTATGGTTAAAAAACTAGACATCAGACTCTAAATGAAGAAACTTGATTGGTATATCGTTAAAAAATTCCTAGGCACTTTCTTCTTTGCCTTAGCATTGATTTTACTAATTGTTATTGTTTTTGATATCTCCGAAAAGATAGATGATTTTTTGGAACATGAAATAAGAATAAAATCAATTATTTTTGACTATTACTTTAACTTCATTCCCTATTTTGGAAATTTATTTAGTCCTCTATTTATTTTTATCTCAGTAATATTCTTTACCTCAAAGATGGCAGGAGATACTGAAATTATTGCGATTTTAAATAGCGGAATGAGTTTTAAACGCCTACTTAAGCCTTTTATGATTTCAGCTGTAATACTTGGGTTTTTATCATTTATTCTTGGTAATTTTATTATTCCCCCTTCCAATAGTGAACGCATTGATTTCACTAATAAATACCTTAAAAACAAAAGGTATTCCAGAGCTAAAAATATTCATATGCAAATCCTTCCAGGACAATATATGTATATGGAAAGTTTTAATTCAAAAAGAGAAATTGGTTACAAATTTACTCTTGAGAATTTTAATGATGGAAAATTAACCTCAAAGTTAAAGTCTGATTACATTCAATTTGACTCTTTAACCCAGAAATGGACTATACATAAATATGAAATAAGAGAATTTTACAAAGATGGAGAGCAGTTAAGTAGTGGAAATAAAATTGACACTACACTAAATCTTCATCCAACTGACTTCACAAAACGCACCTCCTTGGTTGAAACAATGAATCTATTTGAACTCAATAAATATATTAATGAAGAAGAAATGAAAGGGAGTGAACAATTAGTCTATCATAAAATTGAGAAACATAAACGTATTGCTTTTCCGTTTGCAGCAATTATCCTTACTCTAATTGCAGTTTCAATTGCTAGTAGAAAAACAAGAGGTGGTATTGGTATTCATTTAGGAATTGGAATACTAATGGCTTTTACTTACATACTATTTATGCAAGTAAGTACAACATTTGCAACTAATAGTAATTTATCAGCTGCATTAGCAGTATGGATACCAAATATATTATATATGATATTAGCCGGAATCTTATTATATAAAGCTAATGATTAATTTAATTTCTATTCCTAAACGGAACAGATTTTAGTAAATCAAAGTAATAGAAGTATGAGTGTTTTCATAATCTTAGTTTATCGTTAATCTATTTTTCTTTCTTGTATACTTTCACAAACTAACTTTAAACCTGCCAAACCCTTATCAAAATCAGGTCCAGCCATTTTATCAAAAAATAAAGTCATAAAACGAGAGTAAAAAGACATCTCACCCTTAATACCCCAAGTAACTTTTGTACCTCTGTTAATAGTATCAAACTTCCAGAAACCATAAGCTACAGGAAAAGAATCAAAATTAAGCTGGGTTTCCATTCCATCCAAGCTACAAGAGGTTATTTCCAAAGCACCCTTTAAACCATCAGAATCAATCCAATCCATTTTAGCACCTAACCCTCTTTTAGCACCTGAATAATGAGTGATCATTGAAGTGTCATTTTTCCACCAAAAAGACCAATTTTCCCATTGATACAAATCAGTAACTTGCTCATATACTATATAAGCTGGCACATTTATTTCTACACTTCTTTCTACCTTATATTCTGGAGAAATAAATAAATTAAATGATGTAAAAGCAAGCAAAGTAATAAGTGCCCATTTAAGGATTTGCACTAAGGCTTTCATTATATAATGTTTTTTAGTTAGTTTAATGTGCAAATTACAAATTTCCTCTAACTTTGGGCTTTCAAAATCAGAACATTAAATTATGATAAAAAAAATAGGAATATTAATGCTAATTTCTTCATCAGTAATTGCACAAGACAAAGGGAAATTTGAGTCCTATTCAAATAACTTTTACGGTAAAATTTTAGAGGAAAGTAAGGAATATGATAAAGGTGAAAAGGAAGAATACAAATCCTTTAAAATGAATTTTGATGGGAAACAAATTCCACAAAGTTTAGATGAATTTACAATTATTGAGGCCGAAAACCCAATCTCACAAGGAAACACAGGAACGTGCTGGTGCTTTTCAACTACTTCATTTTACGAAAGTGAAATCCATAGGATAACAGGAAAAACAATCAACCTTTCGGAATTATACCCAGTCTATTTTGAATACATTGAAAAAGCAAGAGGATTCATTAACACTAGAGGAAATACACATTTAGGAGAAGGGTCAGAAACCAATGCAGTACAAAGAATGATGAATTGGTACGGTATAGTTCCTGCAGAAGCTTATGAAGGCAAACCATCAGACCAACCTTTTTACAATCATGAAAAAATGTTTTCTGAAATTAAAACTTACCTTAATAATTGTAAATCCACAAACTTTTGGGATGAGGGAACAATTCTATCAAATATCAAATCAATTTTGAATCATTATATGGGAAAACCTCCAACTTCATTTAAGTACAATGGAAAAACTCATACTCCAAAATCATTTTTGAAAAATGCAACTAAACTAAAGCCAAACAACTATGTTGATTTTATGAGTTTGATGGAAAAACCTTACTGGAGTCAAGAAGAATACAAAGTTCCTGACAATTGGTGGAGAAGTGATGATTATTATAATGTGCCATTAGAGGATTTTATGTTCGCAATAAAAAATGCTATTAAAAATGGATATTCTATTTCAATTGGAGGTGATGTGTCAGAAAGCGGATATTCTTCCACCCATGATGTTGCTATGGTTCCATCTTACGATATTCCATCAGAACACATTGATGAAAATGCTCGTCAGTTTAGATTTTCTAATAAAACAACCACAGATGACCATGCAATACATTTAATCGGTTATAAAATTGATGAAAAGGGAGACTGGTGGTTTTTAATTAAAGATAGTGGCTCGGGTGCCCGTAATGG
>Ga0209534_10000367_pt1 | contig 53827 bp, 67 predicted proteins | sample COG_07_FD_184751 | JGI IMG/M metagenome (GOLD analysis project Ga0209534, IMG submission 184751) | Pelagic Microbial community sample from North Sea - COGITO 998_met_07 (SPAdes) (version 2) | ecosystem: Environmental > Aquatic > Marine > Neritic zone/Coastal water | place: Helgoland, sampling...
TAGAACTCCATGTAAAGTCACAGTGTGAACAGGCGTCGAAACGATATGGTACCTCATTTGTTTTCCAAAAGGGAGGTCAAGGGCGAGGGCATACAGATCCCATAATCCGTTCCGGTGATGGACAGGCAATATTCGTCGTGGTACGCGCATCCACCATGACAGCGGATGTATACGGACCTATTACTACGGACGTCCTAAGAGAAAATCTTAGAGATCCTAAATTGGATTATTTGAAGAAAACAAAGGCGTGCCTGTATCTTGAAGATTTCACTATAAAGGAATCACAACACACATTGAAATGATAACCGTGGTGGAAGCACTTGGGGGCAGCGGTGCATTGATATCCATGATATCCAACATACCTCAGGTGTGGAAAGTGAGGCATCCTGGCACTACCGCCGATTTGCACGTTTGTACTATTATATTACACTGTATATCAGCAGCCCTTTGGTCGGCATACGGATTTTTATTACAACTATACATCTTAGGTATAGAATCTGGTATTGTTACCCTATTAAATCTGTGTATTTTATTAGCTATATACAGGGATTCTAGGTCGGATCCAGGTCCCCGATCAGTAAAAAGTGGCGAGGTCTTTAATTTTTGATAATTTTTTTGAAACAAAATGTTAACTCCGGGTTTTTGCACATCGAAATGGGTCAACGCGTATAATTATATGTGTGAGAATAACTTAAAACGCGTATTGGTACATTCTTACACCGTACGTGACGAATTTGTGTGGGTTTTTGTTCTCTTAAAACGAGGTGAAGAGGTATTAGCAGTGACAGACCGTGCGCCATTGGGTCTCGGTGATTGTGACAAGTACCTCGAGTTTGTTGATGAGCAGGACGAGAAAAACTGGGAAGATTCTCATAAGTTTCTTTAACTATAAATATACCGTATGTTAATATTAAATGTTAGAAGTAGTTGATATTTATATTCTCTGTTCAGTAGTGTTGTATTCTGGTATAGTATTGCTTACGTACGACAATTACAGCCAGGCTGTACAAAACTGGTTGGTGTTGGTAACCCATGTCTTCGCTATTCCTATGATTTATATTCTTCGAAACACCGCTTGGATATTCTCTACGGTGATCATCGGTCTTGGCTGTAGTGTAGCTTATCACACGTCGATTGTCTTCGATGTCGGACAGGAGTATACAGGACCTTTAGACATATCCTTTTCTACATTAACCCTTATATTAGTCACGGTCCTGGTTCTGTTTGAAGAGTTCCCCGAATGGATGTTACCGGTGTTGTTGTTTGCAGTCTTGTTACTCGGTGTCTTTTGGAACGATCAAATGGTAGCGGATATTATCGGCGGTGTTACTATCCTTTGTCAACTCATCTTTGTTATAAAGAGAACTTTAGATTACTTCTTCCGCAAAGCTGACAGCAAACGCGACATATTGTTTCTGTACATCTCGTTAACGTTGGGCGGTGGAGGCGTAGTAGCCTTTTTAACGGATGGGAAACATAGCGACGAACACTACGCAATTATCCACAGTATTTGGCACACCTGTGCATACGTAGCCATGTACTTTGGGCTCAGATCTATTCGGAGAAGTGATATCACCGATATGCGTGTTCCTAGAGTAGTTTTTAATAATAGAATAACATTAGGTAAGATTGCTTATCATTAAGTTTTTCTACGCTTTGCTTCTGGTTCGTAGTCTCCTTCTTCGTCCGACTCATCGGAGTAGTCATCCTCTACGAATTCTTCCTCGGATTCTTCTTCGAGAAAGTCCAGGTCCTCTTCTTCTTCTTCGGGGTCGGTGTTACCTTCGGACCATTCGCTCACTTCATCTTCGTCATCCGACACATGAGTAATTAGTTTGTATATCGCTTCCCACGATTCGCCATCCGCATGGCGCTTCATAACCGCACTCCAGGGTAAGGGATCCGGACCGGTTTGATAAAACTCGAGATTGTTTTGCTTCGCCCATTCTACAAACATGTTAATCTTTTTCCTCGAAATGCAAGAATGCGTAACAGTTTTACCAGTCTTCATAACCAACACCATGTCGAATGATTTTGTGTAAGAGGTTACACGCTCACAAAAGATAACGTCAATGTTAGACGCATCTTCCATGTACAACGTCTTTGGTGCTACCAGACGCGTTTTCGTCGGGTATAGGTCGTTCATGGAGGTAGTCCCGTGCAATCTTGCTTCGACGCAATCGGTAAGAAGAACACAGTCCGGACCACTTAGTGTCTCCATCTTCGTGTTGAGTTGCTCTACGAGTACATGATCGTCCGCATCATCGTCGTCGTTTACCAACCATGAATCGCTACGGAACAGTAGTGTTTTCTTGTTTTGATAGGGTGTTGCAAGGTGCGCCATCAAGTACGCGTGCTCGCTCGATTGGGTTGCTTGTACGGAATAAAGTCGATTGACGGTTAAAGAATCGTCATTCAACGACAATACTTTCGAATCGGAATCATAGTTCAAGTTACAGTTTTTCTTTCTTAAATTAACACAGTAAAACATGTTTTATTAATTTTTATCACCTTTTTATAGTTTATTTTAAATTAAATATAGTATTTTTCAATCCGGGGGTAGCGTAGCGACCTAGGTTACAATACTAGGTAGAATACTAAAACTAGGTCGGGTCCTAGGTAGTATTAAAAACCAAGATTTAAATAAATAGTATATAAGTAAAATAAATATTAATAAATGAGTCAATTCACACATCCTCGTTTCTTTTCACTGGACGACCAAAACCTCGACGAACCAAGTCAACGATCCGAAGAATGGTTCCGCAGACGCAAGAACAAACTCTCTGGGAGTAAATTAAGTCAATTCCTATTCTGTAGGGGCAACGACGACCGCGTTAAATTCTATGAAGAAGTCTTTGAAGGACGTAAGCGCGACCCGTTCACCGAAGAACAACTTGGTTGGATGAAATGGGGAAGCGAGCATGAAGACGGTGCCCTCGAAGAATTCCTGAATCGTAAGACCGATATTGTTGCGTATGAAGCACCCCACGTTCAACACAATACCATCGACTGGTTATCTGCAACTCCAGATGGATTCTACCAGATCTTTAACGAAGACGACGAGGATTTCGAAGTCTTAGAGGAAGGTATCCTTGAGATTAAGTGTCCCGCGAAGTCCAAGAAATGCAATAAAAAAGTGACTTACTATTACGTTCCGCAAATGTACCTTGAGATGGCGTGCAGTGACAGACGTAAGGCGATATTCATTTCATGGGGTCCCAAACGTCTACGCGCATGGAAATTGGAGTGGTCCGACGAGTTTTGGAAAGTTATGTCACGTATGATGGACACTTTTCACAGGACCAAATCCGGAGCAACCTATGAAGAATTCGAAGTGTGTCAGATTGAATTCCGACGCGCATGTCACAAAGTAGTGGACAATGCAACCCCCTTAGGGGACTGGGATCTCACAAAAGACCTAGAAGATTAAAAACTAACGTATATAAGTATCTTTTAAATGTTATAAATGAGCGATACATCCGTTGTTGACAAATCTGAGATTAATAACTTTGTTAAAACGGTCATGAGAGGAACCTGTAATATCGGACCCGCCCAAAGTCGCGATGATTTTATGAAGGAAGTTGACGAAATGTGTGCCGATTTTATGAATGGAACCTGTCATATCGGACCCCGCCGCACCACAATAGAAACGGTAATCTCTACCGACATCATTCATACCCGCAAATCTAGGGAGAAAATGGGACAGTTCGGTCTTACTCAAGAAGAAGTCGTTAAAGTAATAAATGACAGTTCGAAGGTGAAACAGAACGATACTATACTTTGCAATGGGCGTAGAGTAAACGTAAGACTGGTAAAAAAAGACGAGAAGTACCTCGTTATTGACGTATACGTTAAAACTTAAACATCTCCATTAATCTACCGGTCAGGCGCATTCTTAACCGAGGTGCAACCGCACTTTTATTCAACTTTAAATTTGTAACTTTAATCTTCATTACGCGTTCCAGTCCGTTATCGTAAAGATATGGTCTTAAGTATGCCATGTCCCCTGTATCTATATTTGTAGCTTTCCATCCAAGTCCTGCTGGGTTAACTGCTCTGTATATTGTACTGTCGAATGGCATTCTATAATGAGCCCCTGCAATGACCTCATTCGTTGTGTCAGTTTCATCCCTTAAAAATACATACATCGGGTTTTCTATTCGAATGACCTTATACACCTTTGTGCTCCAGATGATTGGGTCTCTCTTTGTCATAATATTTACATGGTCGTTGATGAGAATGGGTTCTCTTGTTATTCCTAATGTAGAATAATTCCTATAATAAGCCGCGACTCTAAGTCGTGGACGTTTTAACATTTTTAAAGGTCAGGACTGTATTTGTAGTGATTTTTTTCAAATACCATATATATAGTCGTTCTATATGGTAAAAATGTCGGACGACGATGAAGAAAAAGGACTCCTTAACCTATCACGGAACAAGTATTTTAACAAGCACAGAGCCGCTGAAATCGAATCCTTCATTCGAAGGTCATACTATTTGTGTGTAATTCTCTTTTTTTGTTTGGGCATAACACTAGTGGCGACTGTTCTAGCAGGCGTGTACAAATCTTCAGAGATTACGGAATCCATACTTATTACAGTGGCGGGACCAGTATATTTGGTTTTGTTTCTGGTATTATTGTGTTGTGGTAGACACACAATTTTGCGAATGGCGCTTGTATTGGTTGTAACATCGTTCGTAGGGTTTCTTTCCGGGTTTATTTGTGGGGCTAACGTAAAAATGGTAGCCATGACTTTAAAAGATAATTAATATATAAGTACACTTTTCTTAACCTAAATGATTGTTGTAAAACGCAAAGGAGTAGAAGAACAATACGATACCAGTAAAATGTATAATTTTATAAAGAGAGCGGTAGAACACCCTACTGAACTCAGTACAGTCGATGTAGACGGTCTTTGCGACCAAATCAACAAGGGTGTAGCAGCTAAAATGCCAAGCTCGGACATTGTTCCATATACTGCTGAACAGGCTGCTTCTTTGGCAACACATTCATACGAATATGGTATTTTAGCAGGGAGACTTGAAACAGTCGATCTTCACAACAGTACACCGGGCAGCTTCACCGAAGCCATGGATCTTCTGGACGCGGAAGATATTTTATCCAAATCCTTCATGGATAAAGTACATGCGTACAATTACGATGAGTGTATATCTCACGAGAAAGATTACCACTACGATATCATTGGTTTACGTACCTTGAAACGCTCGTATTTGTTGAAGAACAAGGATGGCATAGTAGAACGTCCACAGTATTTACTCATGCGTGTCGCCGTATTTTTGGCGGATACACCTGAAAAATCAATCGAGTTATACAATACCATTTCAAATGGTTGGTATACTCACGCTTCACCGACACTGTTTAATTCCGGTCTGAAACAGTCTCAGTTGGCTAGCTGTTTCTTAATGTCCATGAAGGACGACTCCATCGAAGCTATTTACGATACCTTGAAGGACGTAGCTCTGGTGAGTAAGTCCGCTGGTGGTATTGGTATTGACGTATCCAATATCCGAGCGAAACACACACGTATTAAAGGTACGAATGGCACTAGTAATGGTCTAGTTCCTATGCTCCGGGTGTTCAATAACACCGCCAGGTACGTGGATCAGGGTGGAAACAAACGAAAAGGTTCATTCGCGATATACATCGAACCCTGGCACAGAGATGTCGAGGATGTCTTAAAATTAAAATTAAATCATGGCGTGGAAGAAGAGAGAGCAAGGGATTTATTTTACGCCTTATGGGTTCCTGATCTTTTCATGAAACGTGTCGAATCCGACAGTACATGGTCTCTATTCTGTCCAACAGAAGCTCCTAAACTCCAGGATGCGTACGGTGAAGAATTTGAACGATTATACGCGGAGTACGAGTCCCTAGGAATTGGTAAAACTATCCAGGCTCGTGACCTGTGGATGCAGATTTGTACGACTCAGATCGAGACAGGAACACCTTATATTTTATACAAAGACGCCTGCAATAATAAAAGCAACCAGAAAAACTTGGGTACTATTCGGTCTTCCAACTTATGTTGTGAGATTGTCGAATACCATGACAAGGACCAGACAGCGGTATGTACCCTTGCAAGTATCGCGTTGCCAAAATTCGTAACCCAACATGGGTTTAATTTTGATAAATTGGTAGACGTTGCGGGTCAAGTCACCGAGAATTTAAATTTGGTAATTGATAAGACAACTTACCCCGTTAAAGAAGCTGAGTATTCCAACAAACAGCATCGACCTATTGGTATCGGTGTTCAAGGTCTCTCCGACGTGTTTCAAATGATGGGTATGGCATATGATTCACCTGAAGCTCATGATTTGGACCGTGATATTTTCGAAGCTATCTACTATGGCTCGATAAAGAAAAGCATCCAGCTTGCACAGCAGGATGGACCGTACAAATCGTTTCAGGGTTCTCCGGCAAGCAAGGGGATATTCCAGTTCAATTTGTGGGGTGTTTCGCCGTCCAGTCGATTCAACTGGGATATATTGAGAACTAAAATGATGAAGCATGGATTGAGAAATTCACTTCTTACGGCTCCTATGCCAACAGCTTCTAGTGCCCAAATTTTAGGAAACACGGAGAGTTTTGAACCTAGAACTTCAAACCTATACGTTAGACGCGTGTTGAGCGGTGAATTCGTCATCATAAACAAGTATTTGCAGATGACATGTCAAAAATTGGGCATGTGGAATCCAGCACTAATCAATAAGATTATTGAACATAAGGGAAGTGTTCAGGGTACGGATTTACCAGATGAGGTGAAGGAGTGCTTTAAAACGACATGGGAGTTGAGTCAGAAGAGTATCATCGACCACGCAGCAGCCAGAGGTGCCTATATTGATCAGTCTCAGAGTTTGAATCTTTACATGGCTGCTCCGACACATTCGAAACTGACGTCGATGCATTTTTATGGATGGAAGAAGGGATTAAAGACGGGTTGTTATTATCTTAGAACACAGCCTAGAGCGTCTGCTATAAATTTTACATGCGAGTCGTGTAGTGCCTAGTATCTAAGTTAATAATTTATACAATTTATTTGGCGTCACAGCTGAGGGATTTACATTCTGTAACATTCTACATTGTTGCAATGCACATACCATTAATTCTGAGCAGTAGTATTGTGGGTACTCTGTGTTACTTTTTCTCAGTGGTACGGCGTATAACAATGCCCCAGCATAATCGTATGGTTTCCCACATTGGGTCAATAAAAAATTTCCCAGTTTAATTTCATTAGATGGGGACAAGGTAATGGGTACACTGGCGGCGGATGTTTCGTCCAGAATCCTATAAAATGGGTTGTTGTGTTGATGCTTTAACAAACGGTAGGACAATACATCGCCCCAAAGTATATAGAAACAGACATGTACCATTCCATCTTCCAGGTATCTCTTATAATTGTTTTTGAGTTTGTCATGTCCCTCTATTTGTTGGAAAAATGTTTCAGCTTCATCTTCAGTCCAACTGAAAACGAATTCGGAATGACAGTAGTCTCCTAGTGTCAAAACAGACACTACCTTATTGAACCAATTGTCGAAGATCCCTATTGGTCGCGCGAACACCGCGTTCAACATTTATGTATTTAACCCTATATATTTATACTATTTTTATTAAAAACATGAAACTATACCTTATACTGTTTTGTATCGTACCGGTTTATTCTTACCCTGAATGGTTTCACTCGTACAAGAAAGTCCATAGGAAACTGTACACCGTGGAGGAAGAAAACAAGGCGTTTCATACCCTATTACCGAAATATCATTTCGCATCTCGTCATAGCTACAACCTTACTTATCGTTCGGATATGAATCGTACCCGGGCAAATCCTTTTAGCAAAGGCAAACGAAGGTTGGACACGAACGAGCAGCATCGGATCGGTCTACCGTTGACGATGGACTGGAGAACCCATGGCGCTGTAACCTCTGTAAAACGCCAGGGGTCATGTGGCGCATGTTTTGCCTTTGCGGCAGCTGGTTCGTTCGAGTATTGGTACTGGAAGAAATCTGGTCAGTTGAAGGATTTCAGCATACAGCAGTGGGTAGACTGTACGAAGGGGGATAATGAAGGGTGCGATGGAGGGTTGATGGAGTATGCCTTCGAAAAGGCAAAGCGAACACCGGCTGGTCCGGACAGCTTTGACCCCTATTTGGAACGGGAAGGCAAATGTTACCGTCGCATTGAGCGTCCATGGGTAATGGTAAAGGATTATGCAACACAGAGCGATGAATGGGAGTACCCGATCGAAGAGAAATTGGCTCATAATATTGTACAATATGGTCCAATACCGGTAGGCATAGATTCAACGTCGTGGCACCTAGAGATGTACCACGGTGGCGTATTAGAAGAATCACAGTGTGGTAAAGACGTGGATCATGCGGTGTTGGTAGTCGGATTTACTCCAAAGTATTGGATCATAAAGAATTCGTGGGGAAAGAACTGGGGTTTGGATGGTTATTTCTATTTGGAACGATGGAAGAACGCGTGTGGGATTAATTCTTACGCGTCATTTATTACAGAAGCGAGTATATAAATAAATAAAATATGTAATTAAATGTTAGAAGAGATTGGCTGGATACTTGCCTTTGGTGTGGTTTTTATTCTCACACATTATCAATTTAAGTATTGCGTACCTATCACCGTTTGGACTTTGAAATTTCTGCAAACCTGTACGATTATCTTGATATGTAAACTTTACGTTGTGTTTCGAGTGTATGGTGATTTTACTCACATAAACGAGTTCATTGGCAATGTAACCGCTATGTATACGGATTTATAGTTTTAATTCGGGTTGATCTACTCTCCTTCTCTTTCTTGCACATGCCGACGAGGATTGAAACGCCTGTTCAAGAGCAGCTGCAATCTTACAAACGATGACATGCCTAGAATTAAATATAGCACTTGCTATGTTTTGCGTTCTCTTAAAACTGCCTTTGCCACCAGCAACATCGGCTATACCGCTAACTACAAGGGGCGTCGCAACGGTAGCATTTGCTTTCCAAATCAAACCTATAATATACTCTTTGACTTCAATCAGTGCTTGGTTTATATTGTAAATTGCCTTTGCTTTGAATTGAGCTGCATCTAGACATGCCGTGTTAATACTTCTACTCGCAACTCTATACCAACTTGCATAAGCGGTTTCAGCGGATGTCAGACATACTTCTTCGTATCTCTTGATCGCGGGTTCTAGTAATAACTGTGCTTGTTTTACTCCCGAAGATACCCACTCCATAAACAATTGGGCAATATTCCATAAAACGGATGCAAAGATAACTTCTCCTGCTGCCTTGTATCCGTACGCGGTCCAGCCGTTACCCACGCCATCGCATGTTAAAGCTGGTAATACACTTTTAATACGATCCATTTTTATAAACAATACTATTTTATATACTAACTTTTACTTAACTCCCTACTAAACCACATTCTAAACGGTGTGTAGTATTTACTTACATAGTCGTCGGAACGGTTGTCTCGTTGTAATAGATACTCTTGGGAGACTCTACGAAACAACGCCGGGTCCCGATTATTCCGTAACATGTCAATGTCGCCGTTAAAATTAAAACAGTCGCTGGTTACCTCTGTGTTGTACGTTCTTATTTCTTTTGCTACACAGATTTCTTTCCACCGTGTTATTACGTCCATGTTTGGACGCCCAACACCCTCATGTATGTAACGTTTCCTTTTCATTTCAATCTCGCTTTGGATCAAAACGTTTTTTGCTCGAAAGGTGTAACGAACCGTGTGTATATCACTGTTCTTTACTCGGTGACATTTCACCAGGATATCTTTCTTCTCGTCTGCATACAAATCACCGATAGTTATTGACTGACAGATACTGTCGTTCCGACTGAACAGGAGTGTGCTAGACTCGAAGGTAAGTGTTGCGTCTTGATAGACGGTAGAGAACACCGCGCCAATCATGCTTCCAACTGCACACGATAATTCGTTTCTGCTTGCAACGTAATTGTATATTCCGTTGTGTTTTGACGCAATTTTTTCAAATGCAACGTAATTGTTGCACGGACCGACACATATGACGTGTACCCGCGTATCTTCTGGAAACACCGGTGGTTCAAACGCCCCACGATTTGATATAATGATCACATTCTTTGCTTTTACTTTGTGTATATCTTTAAAAGGTACAGTAGTCACCGTATCCTTTTCACGGTACATTTTCCGAGATTTTTCTACGATAAGTTCGCTCCCATTGTAGTCGCACACGAATACGATTTCCTTTGCGGGGAGATCTTCGAGACGGTCGTAATCCATGCTTTGAATTTGGAGTTTGAAGAGTCCGAAGAATGAGTTATTGTTTATTTTACTATTTTCTGGGACGAATTCAATCATTTATTATAATTTAAGTTTACTTATATACTCTCAGAATTAATGGTCATGTTTTCAATAACCTCGTCCACCTGAGCTTCTGTGGTACATACGTAGTCGAATAGACGTTTATCTATCGTTTCGCACGATATTTCGGACTCATTTGCAAAGTATTGTATGTGGTCTCTCAAATCTTCAGACCGTTTCAACACTCGATTGAATCGAACATGCCAAGGTACATCCAAATAAATAATGGTGAACCCGTTCTCTTTTAAGACTTTTGCTTCGTTTTCAAAACGTACATCGTCCACAATTACATCGCCATTCATGCGGGCAATTAATTTATCGATCCAAACGTTCGTATGAACGGCACGTCCGACGGTACCAACCATAATATGTTCACCGCGCCCAGCGTCCTTTAGGTTCATTCTAGATACCACCTCTTTGATTGGCTTTGCAATCGACATGATTGTTGCATTGGTTTTTATTTGCAATTGGTTTGCCGCGTGGGTTTTACCACTCCCCATAGATCCACAGAAGGCTACTTTAATTGGTGGTATTTCGAAATTATTCTTCACGATAGACATTTATGTAAAATATATTTTATTTATATACTCACCAAACAGTTCGTATATTTTGTATTATTTAAATCTATTGTATGTATACATATGAAAGAAGAATCCCAGGATGTTATCGGTGATTATCAACTATTAGGTGTCGCTGCCTTCATGACGGTTCTCAGCATGCTATGGCAGAACGGTTTCTTTGACCATCTGTGTTAATCGACAACAATTGGGTTTTCACGCGTGTCTCCGGGCAATTCCATGTGTGGTGGTCTACGTACACGTCTACGTCTGTACCGTAATCTCCCTCGTAGTACGGTGGTCTCTGGTAACACGCTGTGGAACTCTTCCATGGTAGTAATATCGCCTTCTCGTTGGTCCTCACGTCGAACCACTTGAAAACCAGTACGGCGGGTCCCATTCTCCAAAGTTACATCGTGACGTGCGCGTAAGACAAATCTCGTTAACAGTTCTCTAACTCTACGTTGTGTTGGTGTTAATGACGCTTTGATGTGAACGGTATCACGTTTGCGCTTTCCCGTGATCTTGGTAATTTTACCGCGACATAATGGACACGTATTGTTCTTTTTTGTCCATGTCTTAATGCACTTCAAACAAAACTCGTGGTTACAAGAGTCGAGTTTACCCTTGCTTTTAATCTTTCCTAAACAAATGGCACAGTCAGACATTTTTATCACCGTTTTTTAAATAAATAATAATATTTTATATTAATAAGAACTTTGGTCAAAGTTTCAAATTAGACCTAGCCCGACCTAGATGGGTTAAAATTAGGGTTATAAAACTAGGTAGCTAGGTAGAGGAAATCCCGTCCTAAAAATTTGTGTGTAGTACAAATACAAAATATTATTATTTTAAATTAAAATGAAGATTACATTTCAACATTTGGATAGTCAGTCACCGGAGTCGGATAAGATTGTTCTATTCGGACGTACAATCGACGACAAAAGCGTTGCAGTATGGATAAATGGATTTCGACCTTCGATTTGCATTAAAATAGATGCAAAATCTATCCCCAGGTTAAAGCGATACCTCAATGAGTCCTTAATTCGTTATCGAAGTTCGAAAATAATACTTAAATCGGACGAGTGTCTTTTAAACATTCAAAAGACAATAGCACGTGCCGAGAAGTTGATCAGATTTGACGAAATCCGTGGTCAAGATATTTGCAACTTCGACGAGACGCAAACACCAGTCTTTATGAAGATTTCTGCAAAAGATAAGTGGGTTTTACACGATTTAAAAGCATTACTATCGCGTAAAGTTCAATATATCTGGAAGCAGGAATTCAGTAAGAATGAACACGACGAATTGATTGTTGAAAATTATAAAAAATATGGGTTTGGAAATCGTGGGTTTGACCATCCGTTTACCATATATAACGACCAGGTAGACTATCCCTTACAGTATTTGATCGATCGAGATATTTATTCATCTAGTTGGATGACTATTGAGGGTACATGTGTTCAAGAAAAAAAGACCACTTGTGATATTGAAATCAACGGTGATATGGGAACCCATGTCCAAGTTGAGCGAAACGACATGGCGCCCTGGCGTATACTATGTTATGATATTGAATCCGTTCCATTCAAACGTCCGTCTGGTAAATTTGAGTTTCCCAAAGCGGGAAGAGACCCGGTATGTACCATTGGGGCAGTCCTTCAACAGAACGAGAACGTGAAAAAGTACGTGTGGATACTAAGTCCGAATGGAGACCCATTGGAAAAATTATCACCGGTCAAAGACCCTACGGATGAATATACATCAGAAGACGTAACCGTGTTTCATTTCAAGCACGAAGTATTAATGTTGAGATCGTTCAATAATTTCATCGTAAACGAAGACATTGACATTTTGGAAGGGTACAATAGTTCTTTCTTCGATCACCCGTACTTGTTCGATAGGTACTATAAACTAACCCATTATAAAAAGTACCCCACCTGGGGACGTCTTTTAGGCGTTGAGTCCTACATAAAGGAAAAGGTGTTTCAAAGCAACCAGGCGGGTAAGAATGTTACCAAAACACTTTACATTCCTGGACGAATCGACCATGATGGGTACCAGGTCATGAAGAAGAACCATAACTTGAACTCTTACAAGTTGGATGAAGTGGCAAAGACATTTTTAAAAACAAAGAAATATCCCATGGATTACAATGAAATTCATCCAAAGTTTCATACAAAAGAAGGCAGAGATGAATTGGCAGTCTACTGTGTAAAAGATGCATGGTTGACACGTATGATAATGCACAAACTGAACAAACTGTTCGTCTCGTTTCAGTTGTCATGTGTCACCGGGATATCGTTGAACGATGTTCTCAACCGGGGACAAGGAATACGGACCATTGCACTCATGTTACGGTACTGCAAGAAACGCAATCCTCAATTCTTTATTCCGCGACGTCAAAAAAAGAAAAAATATTCCTACAGAAATGAACTGAACACAGAAGAATTCGGTGTAAAAACAGTTAAAGACGAAGTGTCTGAAGGGTTTCAGGGGGCAGTGGTATTGGATCCTAAACCCAAATTCTACAAAGAAGCGATAGCAACCCTCGATTTTGCGTCACTGTACCCTTCGGTGATGATGTGCATGAACATGTCCTACGAGACGATTGTATCCAGGGAAAAGATGTTACGAATGGGTTGGACAGAGGGCAAAGAAGTCCGAACTGTCCCCGACTACTATTGGAAAGATGGTAGAATGCAGACAAAGATAAACTACAACACGAACATTATCTTTAAGACCAAAGAAACAAACCAAGGTATCCTACCAGAAATTCTAGGATCCTTATGGGAGGAGCGTAAACGAGTAAAAAAAGAAATGAAGAAACATCACCCGGATTCTGTTCCGTACAAGATAGCGAATGGTCGTCAGTTGGGTCTGAAGGTCTGCATGAACAGTATCTATGGATTCACCGGGGCATCGGTAGGGTTTCTACCAGACAAACGTATCGCGGAAAGTGTTACCAAATATGGTAGGGGGTTAACTCTAAGAACACAGGATCTTATTGAAAATCATCCGGTATGGGGAAAAGAACACGGCGTTAAATGCGTTTACGGTGATACCGATTCGGTCTTCTGTCATCTCCCACGGTCTCTGTGTGACGGTCCGACGCCAGAGGCAACCGTAGCACGAGCAGAGGAGATTGGGAGAGAGATGGGCGAATACGTTGACGCGCACTTCTTAAGACCGGTGGAGTTGGAATTTGAGAAAGTCTATCTTCCCTTCTTACTGTTGAAGAAAAAGCGTTACTGTGGTAAAAAGTACGAGGAAGGTCATGTTAAGATCGACATGAAGGGCGTAGAGTGTGTACGGAGGGATTTCTGTCCCCTTCTGGTAAAAACTCAGAAAGAAATGTTGACCATTCTTATGAATACGATGGATATCGAGAAAGCATGTCAAGTGGTCAGTAAAGCAGTGCAAGATTTATCGTGCAATCGAGTACCCCTGGAGTTATTAACCATGTCTAAAAAACTATCTAGATCACCGGACGAATACAAGGCAATGGCAGCGCATGTTAATCTTGCAAAACGAATTAACAAAGAGCGTGGAGAACAACATGGATTCGTAGCGGGGGACAGAGTGCCGTACGTAATCGCAAAGGGTAAATCTCATAAAATGTCAGAGAATGCGGTGTTACCCGAAGAGATTACCTCTGGAAAGTACGTGGTGGACAGGGACTATTACCGATCAAAACAACTCATACCACCATTGACGCGCATATTGGAGAAGTTATGCGATAATCCTAAGACATTGTTCCTATGTAACAAAATCGTTCAGCCACCTATCACAGGTGTCTTTTCTGCATGGGTAAAGAAGCGTAAACCGGATGAAGATAATACGGTGGAACACCGAAAGATTATAAAGAAGAAAAACAAAGTAACCCTATTTAATTTTTTTTAGTATAACATTTTACAACTCTATTAGAAATGGCAAAGCTTCCAGACGATGTTCTATCGAAGATTTTTGAATTGAAGCCAGCCACGGATTACAAGGTAGGCTGTGCTATCTTTGTTGAAGAAATCTCACTGGAGAAGGATATGCCTGGCGATACTAGGGTACTCAAAGTGTCCGTACTATTCAAGTTTAATACCAACATCGATGACAATTGGGTCCGGTGGTTTCGAACGAGGGAATGGAAAACATACCACATCGGAATCCGTGAATTTTTCTATTGGAGGTCAAGGAAGCTGATAAAATTCGAGCGTATAATACCTAAGCGAGAAGATAGAGCCACACTGGCAGAAATAACGTTGTCCTACGACGGTTCGTACAGGAAGACCATGGCTGACGAGGATGTAAGAGCTGAATTAAACGAGATTATCCCAGCTATCATGACAGCGTTGTGTAAACAATGGTTTGTTCCATCTAGCTATGTTTTGGAATCACCGTTGGATATAGACTATTGGAACAAGCAAATAGGGAGTATGGAGTTTCTGGCAGATGTTCAACGCTACAAGCTATTTAGCTACTTTAAGATGAAGGTTCAGGGGCGTATGGCTATATCGAAGACTCTCACTACTAATAAACTTAAGTATTAGAATTTAAAATTATAAAACCCCAGATCTTTTGAGACTTTTACCTTCTCTTTCTTTATTGGGTGATATAAGCTCTCCACCTCATAAACCTTAGAGTTTGCTCTCCAGTCCCGTTTTTTCCAGTGTTTCCAACGTGTGCATTTCATCCCCATAATCTCGTGTTTATTGTTAAAATCTATAACCCTATGACCGAGACGGATCCTGATGGATTTACATTCTCTTTGCCCCACGTTTCGAGTTAAAGATACCCTGTATTTTTCAATCGGCTGCTCGAGGTCTTTGTCGAAATATAACTTAGATTTTATTTTAGTGGTAGAATACAAGTCAAATAGAGAGTCTTGAAATTGCCGAAGGTAAGTCTCTACCCACCCACTGGGCATTATGCGCTTTACGACGTCATCTTTGTGAACAGCCGTAAATGTGTGCGTAATCGTTATACCTCTGTCCATACAGCTTACTTTAATCACCGTGTTGACAACTATCTCAACTGGTAAGTGTTTTTCGCTGTTCATATCTGATATTTTGTTTATCAAATCCATAGGTAATTTATCAAAGTTACTACGTTTAGCGGGAGGTTTCTGGCTCATTTAAAAAGGTACTTATAGTTTATATACTTTTTAAAACTTAAACTTAGGCATTGTTTCTTTGTTTATCATTACTCCTATGAAATCGTCTTTCTCTTCGTCCCATTCTCTATGAATACCCACTACACCGCCTAATATTCCCTTGTTGTCAATGGAAAAGAATGGTGAGCCCGATGACCCATAAAACACCGACGAATCAATGGTCGCAAAGTGTGAGAATAGATTGCCCCTTTTTTCTATATCACGTTTTTCTACCGTAAATGGGAAATGATTTTGATTCTCCCTTCTGACCCCACGTTTGTCATTGTACCAGTGGTACGGATTGTGTATTTGTACTAACTCTTTCTGTTTCTTATATGGTTCCAAAGACACGCGGGGGATTTCACTCTTTTCTGATTGTATAATTTCCATAAAAGCCGTGTCTTTGTCCTTGTCCAGTTTAATTGTTTTCGCAACGCCATATTCACTGTCGTTCCACATGATGAACTTTATGGTACCCTTCTTTCCGGCAACATGGAAGTTGGTCAGCACCATGGGTTCGCCATCGACGTCAACGATACATCCGCTTCCATTCGATTCAACACATACGCACGCTTTTAAAACTTCTTCGTATCGTTTCACCTGTTGCGAATCATTTGTTCTACGTCCAGACTTTAATAACGCCGTATAGCTAGCTATTGACTTATGACGCGTCTTTTCAATCAAAGCTTGCATATCTTTAATTTCTTTATTTACAGAATCTAAATAAGTCTCTATCATTAAAAAGATTATGTATCTACTTAAATAATAAAAATCTATCGTTTACAACAACAGTTGGTGAAAAGAACGAGGAAAGTGATCGCAATGGCGATAGTTTCAAAGTCCATTTCTACGTACACGTGGGGCTTTTATACTCAATCTAGAGTGAGTTCGGCAACCTTACGCTTCTTCAGGACGCGCTCAAAGTGATTCGCGAAGTTAGTGCCAGAGACAGTAACGAAGGCATCGTACCGCTCGTTCGTCTTCTGAAGAGTGGCTTCGAGTTCGTCAATTCTGTCCTTCAACTCATCGATGTCACCGTTCTTTTCGTGAAGGTCTTTCTTGTAACGTTCCATGATCACGCCACGTTCCTTGAATGCCTTGGAAACCTTATTGAACTCGCTAATCTGACGGTTCGATGCCAGATTCTTCTCGTCCAGGGTTTGTCCCAAACCGAAGTTGGTTTTTTTGAGACTTTCTATCTCTTGCTTGAGGCGGTTTATCTCTTCATCTCGAAGGCTCTTTGCGGTGGTCAAATCACCGACTTGACGCTGGGCTTGGGCGCGTTGTTCCTTTAACTTTGCGACCGTGCTCCTCAAGGTACCGTTCGCCTTATGGAATTGAGTGTTGGCATCCAGGAGTTTTTCAACGAGTTCCTGTTTCTCGTTTAATTTCGTGGTGGAAGTGTAACCTAAAAAATTCATGGTGATTTAAGAAGATAAAACGCGGTTGTGATTATGATTAAACAAATTATTAATGAAAACAATAAACAAAAATAATATCCTTTAAATGTTCCTAGGTTGAACAAACATCGGTCGCGAACACAAACACGGTCGTCCTCAGCGTTAGCGTACATACAACATACGTAGTCGTCAGGATGTATCATTATTTAATTTTTTATTTACTTATATATTCAATAAAATTATGAATCAATAAAGCTTTAATGCTATTTCTATACTAATTAAAATAATTTTGGAACAAATCAGTGAAGATTTAGTGCTATTACTATGTTATTATAAAATGCCGCGAACGTGACAGGAGCTCATTTTTTGCGTTTTCGTCGGTATTGCAAGACATTCCCAGATGCACGCGGCGTTGGTTTTGGTAAAGCTGGCGGTCCCATGGGAACTTCGACGGGAAGGTCGGGAATTGTGTTGGTAACACCCATCAATCCGATCATATCGAGGCATTTCGCACGGTCTATGGCGTCCAGTACAATAGTAACCTTCCGTTTTGCTAGAATAACCTCTATGGTAGCCTTTTCCGGTTGTAGCTTCAGTGTTAAGTCCTTCAGAGCATTCAAACAGACTACGGTGAATGTATCGTTGAAGGCGTAGCCTACATCTTCCTTGAACTCCTGTATATCGTCTATGATATGTCGGTACAGGGCTCCGGCGGTAATAAGCGCAATGTGTAGTACTTGTCCTCGGAGGTACAGAAGAAGCTTGCCTTGGGCTAACGGATATACGACGGGAAGATAAGTTTTAAACGAATCGGACATTTTTTTCAAACAATACATCAACCGCGTGATTTCCGATATCGAACACTTTTTTAGTAATGTACCCGTTCTTTTTCATCAGCTCAATTAAATAATCTTTTCGTTCTCTCTGTTTCTGCGTTTTTACATTTCTTTCGACTTGAATGTATGTAATATCGAATCTATGAAATTGAAAGGTTTCCAATATTTCTATTTCAGAGCCTTCTGTATCAACGGTCATATAATCAACATGATTGAAATTATTTTCTTTTAGAACTGTGTTTAAATCGACACATTTGACATTGAAGGTTGTTGCAACTTGTGCATGCCATCTTGGATCCTCGTAGCTCTTTAAAATCCCACTCCATCCTTGAAATTTTGAAGATGCAAATATAACTTCTTTGACACCAGTAGGACATACCGCATTATTATATATTTTACAGTTTGGTCTTACCTTCTTTAGATGTGGTATAAACTTTTTCTCTGCCTCTATCATTATACCACGCCAATTATAAGCCTTTTCAAAGTACCATGTGTTACTGTACTCGTCTCCTTTTAAACCACCGAATTCTACAAATAAACCCTTGCTCAATTTCTTATCTTTGAATAGTTTATCAACATATCTGTCTTGTTTTGCCTGAGCAATATATTTTGCTCCGTAATTTCTTTTAAATTCCTTTACTATGGACTTGGGAGTTGTAGTCGGCTTCGGAGTTGTAGTCGGCTTCGGAGGACATCCGTATTCACCATTGTGTCTATCACAGAAATCTTTTACCAGCATACCAGTGGCGCATGATAGACACTCCTTAGTTAGAGCTTTGCAACAGGTGGGCATAGACTTTCGAAACACATAGGTGGTGTCGGACTGTGGTCCAAAATACAACATGGCTACCGAAGCTGTAGAAAGTAATAACAATAAAAACAAATAATCACCACGCATTTACTGCATTGTATTATACACTATATACTGTATTTTAAATTTAACCTAAAAGTCCCCACAAAAGAAACCCTATGACTGCACATACTAACGTTGTATTTACTACCACCTTTGTTATATCTGGTTTATCGTCGTCGCCGACAAATGAAGCGTATTGGGCTGCTGTAAAATCACGGGGTTTGCGGTCGGTATCCATTTATTTATTATAATACCCTATTTTATACTCTGTTTATTTAAATCTAGGTCGTAGCTAGAATTTTCTAGGCTTTAAAAGTGTTGTATAAACTAATTATTTTTTTAAATTAAAATGTCTGTCTTTTTTCTTTATTGTAACACTGAGTTTTACCAGAGTCAACAAGAAATAATGGGAGTTTACACATCTTTAGAGGATGCGCAACACCGGATGTTTAATCTTCCATATGATCTCAAGAACATGGAATCCGGGGTTCAGGGTAATTTCTGGCGCACCCGGGACCACCAGTTGCGTTTCTATATTCGTGAATATCCCATGGGCGACTGTACCGGTGTCTACAAGTGAACCATTGCAAGGTACAGGTAGACAACGAATGTGATGAGAATATCTGACATTGCGCCCCCGGACAGTATTAATCCCATTGTGGAAACCACCCCAGCAACGTGTAGTATGGTATAATTTATGATAATCGATCCGATATACCGATCCACAAATAACAACACTAGAAATGCACTCGTGTGTATAAGCGGTGAAGTGAACACAACTTCATCGATAAGCGCGTAAACTAATCCACAGAATGAAGTGGCAGCAATAATAATGTACCATTGATACCTATCAAATAATTCATACGCCAAAGAATCATCGATATATACATTTGTTTTCTTTACAAAATATAGATGTGCGGTAACACCGGATAATACATGAACAACTGCCCCCACGGCAGCTAGCCATAGATATTCCTGAGACTCCTTTATTGCCTCTCCCAACAATAGACCCGTTCCAATTATACCAACTACCCCCGCTACCACATGAAGAGCCCTTCGGATTGAAAATCCATCGGGTTCGTCCTTTTTCCTAAGTAACCCGGGCAATATACCGGTCAGTGCTACACCGACGATAGCAATGACCAAATAGGTAGATGTCTCCTGTAATAACATGTAGGCTATCAAGCATGCCAGATTAATTATCCACGTAATTACCAAGCTTAGAAATAATAACATTTATAATATAGTGAGTGTTTTATATAGTATAAATATTATCTTTTTTATGGTATAATGAGATTAGCGGTGTTGTTTACGATTCTTGTATGTACCAGCGCCAAGTTACACGAAGAACCAACCTGTGATTGTGCCTGTGAGGACTTGGACCGTGATCGGTTGGGTCAATCTACGTGGTATTTATTGCATGAGATAGCAAAGCATGTGCCGGAAACAAAAGAAGCGCATTTTAAGAATTTAATCTATTCGTTAAGCCATTTGTATCCATGTGAGACATGTCGAAAACACATAGATTACTATATCGGTGAAAACAGCATTGAATTCAATAAACAGTGGTTGTGCGATTTCCATAACGATGTAAATGTACGTCTGGGAAAAGCCTCGTTTGACTGTAGTACACTATAAATATAATATCAAGTACATTTAAATGATACGAGCGTTGTTGCGTCAATACAAACCAAATGAATTCTACGCCTGGTATGGTCATGTCTCCGTTCCACAATTAACTGTTGACGAAGAGAAACTTTTTAGGTGGCATACATCCAATTCAGAAGCATGTACTTCTGAGGATCCACCCTCCCAGGCTGAAGATAAACGTAAAGAAGCTTTATCGGTGGATTCCCGTCAATAACAAAACGAAGCGTATCTTTTGTTCCCGCATCTGCAATACTGAGGTCGGCTCCTAAATCTTCCTTTGCCATTTTAATGATTCTATCTCGTTCGAATTCAATGTCATCGTAATGCAATGGTAGTAGCATCAACCGGACCCTCTGTACTACTGGCATTCGACTACAAACCGGTGGTAAATCGACCCCTTCTACTGTTTGCCCCTCCACTATATCATCGAATGGATTTTCAACGACTTTTTTCTTCAAAAATTTCAGGGACAGATGCTTGGAAGCTTTTTTCGGTGTTTTGGACCTGGACCTGGTTCTAGATTGTGATAATCTCACAGACGCTTCTCCTAATTGTTTAAGGAGAGACCTTACCTGGTTTCTCTGTTCTTCGGTAAGTGGTTTGGGGTTATCCATAATATTAAATACATATGGCATATAAATACATCAATATTTTGTGTTAAATGATTTTATACATTTATCTTATTTGTCACAATAACCCCAACATAAAGACACATACCTATATCGGATGCACGGAACACTTCTTGAAACGGTTGAATCAACACAATGGGTTAGAGCCAGGCGGTCCTCGTATCACCAAACGTGCAGCTGGTTCATGGAAGCCTATATTGCTACTAAAACATGTCAGTGAAGATCAAACTATTTCTGCAAAACTGATAAAGAAAGAATGGAAGCAGAGTAGCCGGGGCATACAATCGAGAATAAGACGTGGGTTTGAGCTTGCTGTTAAATATAATCTGTCCATAGTAATGCCAAAAACGTCAGATATGAATATAAATATAATAAATTATGTAACCGAGCGTTGGGAAGGTGACAGGGCGGTGTTAACGGATAAAGATTGGGAACATGTTCTATCGTCGGATTTTTAACTTTTTCCGGTGTGCTATTTGGCGGATTGGCGTGTCATTCCTACGAATGTTCAGCTTGAGTTTTTTCTGAGGGTAATCGAATATAGTTTTCGTAATGAATGCCCTGTATTTCTGCACTACTTCTTGGATGTAATCGACATCGATAGTTTCTATGTCTTGAATTTCCAGAATATAGTTGGAGGCTTCTGGACGAATCACCGATGTAAACTCCATTGTAGTAATGCCTAATATATTTTGTAATATACCATTAACATGTTTTGAATCCTTTGAATCTACCATGCTTAAATCATAACCGTCCGGCACATCGTACTCGTCGTACGCTACACGCTTGCGTTTTTTTTTATTTTCTTCATTGTGCTTGTAACACTCAATTTTCATCTCCTGTCTGTCCAAATCGACTTTGATCGATATAATCCTACCGTTCATGAGGAATATTTGATGCATGTCGTCCAAGCTCATGCAGGGCGGGTCTAGTATCGTGACAATGAAACGGGTTGGGAATTTACTGTGAATTTTTAATCTCATCGTAGATGATCCATCCAAAGATCCAATCACCTTGATCACTTCTTCTATAAATCTCGAATCGTTGTCGTGCAACCCCTTGTGCTTTTGTAGTTTTACTTCCGGATTTAAGGCTGGTGATGGCGAATCCATAGTTTGTATATAAGAAAAATACAAAGGCTTAAATACACGAACGAAGAAAAGTATTTTTTCTTGGATTGCCTTTTTTCGATAGGTTCACACTGAATCTTCACCGTACCTTCTAACATATCTGTAATTATCTTAGAGGTTAGACCCTGCGCATGTATCAAATTTTTCCACGCTGTCGTCGTATACTCTGATATTTTATCCATGTTGCTAACCTTTAAGGCAAACCCCTTTCCACCGTGCATGTACCCTCCAAAGTTGATTTGCATGTCCGGGTTTTCATCGTCTTCCATTTTATTTATTATTTTCTCTGCTACGGCAGATCGCGTTCTGTTGCGGTTAAATACGGATCGAGACATATTTTTATGTAATGAAAAGATATTTATAGTTTAAAATAAAGTAAGTAATATTGTAAACAAATAGAAGAAACGAATGATCCACAGTGCTCCACGGATTATATTCGAACGTCTAAGTTTCACTTCGTACTCATCTTCTCCACCTTCTATAATTTTCAAGGATGCGTACGTCGTGAAAATAGACACAAACAGTGCAAACACATGGATTATAAACGGTCCCCATGCCCAGGTGGCATTGATTACCATTACAATAGACGAAATAACTTCCATGACTCCGAAGAGGAAGGTTGCCTGTAGAGTCCTCTCATAGAATTCCGGGTAAATATGTTCATTCAATATAGGGTTGGTATATATCTGTACCCCTATACTGGTTGCTATAATTGCACAACATGATAAATTAACAAGAGTCCATGCGAAAAGAGTGTGTTCCAAAGTCATTTACGTATTTTATATACACTTATATACACGTCAAATCGATGTCGGCATTAAATCCAGCAACCATTCCGCGCCCATCGGAGACAAAAACTTTTTGGATGCGTAGAATTCCAATAATCCTGCCATGATATAACTCTCTATTTTTGATGGTAAATTTAAAACTTGTACCCATTTCATAATTTCCTCGAAATCACAATCCAGGGCTATAATACAACATCTCAACTCTTCTTTGAACCCCTGCATTATTTTTTGATCACTAGAGGTCCATTCGTTCGTGCTTTTAAGAGCAATCTTATCGATACGTTCCTGGTTGACTAGTCTAGAACAAATTAATTTAGAGAATACTTCTACATCCACGTGGACTCGAATTTCTTGCCCTCTCTTATTCGAGAAATCGAGCAACTTTTCAACCCACATGTCTTTGTTCTCTTCTTCGGGTAACATCTCAATCAAATCGTAATTAGGCTTTTCTTCTATCACTATTTCCCTACACTTTGGACAACGAATGTCTTCCTCATTATTATCCAATGAAATCTCTCGATATTGTCGTACACAACTTGCACAACAACCATGACAACAGGGTTGTAAAATCACCGGTTTCACTAAATTTGAATAATGATTTAAACAGACCGGACATTTAGGGCTTATAACATAAGATGACATACAAAATGTACCCTACATATATTTATACTATATTTTTGATCGGCAATTCGGACATGTATTATGCTTGTCCAACCATGGCTTTACGCAATCGCGGTGAAACGCATGCGATACGGTGTCTTGACACGGTAATCTACACATCAACTGACCCTTCATAATACGTTCCTGACATATGGAACACTCGCTCAAGTCCGCCTCTGCTTTGAAGGTAGACACTCTAGACGCGGAGGGCTGTGGTATTTCTATAACCATTGGATTTGGGTTCGAAAATGGATCGTCTGTGCACATCAAACATCCACTACCTCCACACATACACCTCCGAGAGTCAGTTTGGAATTCGGGGAGTAAGGCAGGACTACAATGAATACAGGTTTGTAACCCACGACAACGACACGCCCTAGACCTACGTGGTCGGCTTGCCATATGCCTTACACCAGAAATACTAGACATCATATGGTGAGTAAACGGACTGGTAACATAGTCCGATAGATCTACTTCTGCATTAACACCGCTATTGTCTTGAAACTCAATTACATAACTTGACATTTATTTAAAGATTATTAAATATTTATACTTCTATTCTCCTCCACACAACATACAACCTAGTTTTTCGAAACAACTAGGTTCATCCTCTTCTTCTTCGGCAGCGGTAGTATTGCCAATATTTATACCGCTACCCCCCTTATCTTCTCCTACACTTGCCATAGGTGCTACAGCACCTGAATTTCCAATATTTACAGTGATCGTGTTCCCCATTTGGTTTAATTATTTACATATTTATAGTCTCCATTGAAATCTCGTCCAATGTAGGTATAAAATCTTCCAACGATATAGGCATTGCCTCGGCTTCGACTGGTTCGACTTCTTCTATTAAAGGTTCTGGTACTTCACTCAAAGGCAAAGGATGCACTTGTAAGCTTACTTTACACCCCATATTTAAAATTTAAAAAGACATATATATTCAAACCCTCATGAATCCCCTCTTATTGGAGGTAGTAATATTTCGGTGTATTCTCTCACGTCTCAAATATTCATTCCTACAATCAAAAATTAGTAGTATTACTACCAAACACCAGTACAGTGAAAACGATAAATCCAAACGATGATCGCGCGGATGAATCATAAACAAAAACACAGATAGAATGGATAAGACAGTTCCTATACCATAAAATATATGCTTCATATATTAAAAATAATATCAATATTTATACTTGAAAAATTGTCCTCTGCGGTACCGTTTCGGTCTCCAACGAAGAGCCGGTTCCCCACCATTCAACAACCATTGAATATAGCTATTGTGGGTTCTCATTTTGTGTGGTAAAATGATAGCCGCCCTACAAATACAACAGGTCGTATGGTTCACGGATATCATTCGATTGTGACACGCCTTGCACCAGGAATGATCACAGACATTCGTAAATATACTCACTGTTGTACTGTAGCAGATAGGACACTCCATGTTTATAATAAAATAGAAAATAGAAAATACTTGGAATATATTGTTTTAAGTAACTATGATTTTTAAGTATAACTTTAGTAGTTTAAGTTATAAATGATACGGGTACTCATCGGATTTGTTATGGGTGTTTATGCCGCACAAAATTATGATATTCCGGACGCAAAAAGGTATGTCAATTTGGCTTCGCTATATTTGAAAGAACTTGAAACGAATCTTCAAGAGAAATCAAAGAAATAGTTTGAGAGGTCTCCTCCTTCTGATAATACACCGAATCATTCTGTTGTTTCCAAAGGGTATAATCCTTTAGTATCTCATCGTTCGAACATAAATCCACAGCTTGTTTCATTAGCGCAACACGCTCACCACAATTGTCTTCCTTCTCAGCTATTGCCATTTGACGCAACAACAAAGCTTCCCGTTCCGCTAAATTGGTGTACTCTAACTTTTTCCAAACGCGTGAGGCTATCTCAAGCATCTGATATGATTTTTTTATCGGAGCGAGCGACTCTTTGTAGGCGTACATGTTGTAATAATAATCGCTGGCATAAATAAATGCCTTGGCTATATGGTATCGCTCCTGCATCATCGGTAAGATTGAAATTTCAGTGTCTTTCCAACGATAACGATTCAAACACCGCAAAGCATCCAACTCATGTTCCACGCAACGTTTGAACCATGTTTTTGCCTCCTTTGCATCTGTTGCGACAGCCTTTTGATGTGCCCAGTGAGACAACATAGAAAGAATGTGCAGCTTCTCGTACTGCCAACACGAAGACGAGGTGTTGTTCCACGAAAAAAGAACCGGCTTCTTACTCAGGGTGTTGGGTTTCATGAAACTATTCAACAGGTCCAAATACGAGACACATTCCTCGTACATATTGTTCTCATAACTTAACCCATGCATGATTTTACGACGCAACTCGGAGGCTTTGATTAACCCCTTAGTATCACCTCGTATAATCGTCTCAAATAAAATAGCATTCTTACTGTTCATTTTATAAAACATTTTTATTATTTATACTATAATACATGTATCTCCGGTCGCTTCGTGATTCCCAACTTTTACTCCGTGTTCTTTGGCAGCCTTCTCCAACACCAACAAACGTTTGTGCAATTGTTTTTTCTCTTCGATTAGACAAAATACCTTGGATTCTAGTTCATTAAAGGCATCGATTAGGTCAGGGTCCTGGCGTACGACTGACATTTTATACACACAAACATCATATTTATAGTATAAGTAATACTAAGAATTTATAAAATGACTAGTACACCCCCATCGTCGCCAAGAGTACCCGTAGCACCAGGAGCACCAAGTAGACCTCGAACTCGAGGAATTATCCGCCCATCTGCCCCTAGGTATCCAGACGGTCAACTAGTTCTACAAGGTGATCAGGTAATGATATCGGCTCCTGGAAACACTAGAGAACGTGGCGTTGTATTGGAAGTTACGGAACCTGAAATTACGGTAAAGGTAGGACTCATAAGGATGTATTACGAACCCGAATATTTAAGACTGGAATCCAGAGGAGACGGTGTAAGGTACGAATACGGACAACTCGTTAAACCGGGTGATAGAGTTCGTGTTGACGATAAACCCGGTGTTGTGCTAGAGATAGGGTTTAGAGCTGAGGTGTTCGTGCACATGGAAGAGGAAAATACCAAAAAGAAATGGCAGGTAAGTGAATTAAAATTCGTAGAGAGGGAATCAGAACAATCATATAACGGTAGTAAGACCATTGAAATGGGAGATAAGGTACAGATTAATAATCTAATGGGCGACATGGATGGTGCACATGGCATGGTAACATTCATAGGATCCAAGATCACCGTGCGAACCAGCGAAACTCAATGGTCATTATGGGAACCTGAAAAATTATTATTATTGGAACGGTTCAATCCCCAAAAGGGCGATATATGGATAAGAGTCAGCGACGTCTTCAGCGTGCCTGCAATAATAGTTATAGCTGGGTATACCGATAGACTCGTGGATTATTATGGCATAAGCCCGGAGTATACAATCGATATGGATCGTGAACGACAAAACACAGCCCCCTTTGTTATTGATAACTTTGTTTTTAAAGAAAGAGGAATACGTGTAGGCGACGTACGCAATAACACAGTGAGCGGAAAACAAGCTAAAATTACAAAGGTGGATTTGTTAGGTTCTGTTGAGTTCTATTATACAAGAGCCACCGACGAAAATTCGGGCACGTATGATATGGGATATGAGAGTGCCCTAAAATACATGCCACTTGAGGGGGATGATCACCCTTTGACCAATTTCTTTCCAAAAGAACCAAAAATCGGTGATATATGGAAAGAGGGTAACAAGCGGGTACTCTTAATCGGTGTTGGGAGTATTATGAAATACTATATTCTAACCGACACCAATGGGATTTATAGTGCCTCCCCCGATACTTTGTTTCGAGAAGATTTTCTTCAACGTTATTCATTTCATCAAACAGGACCACACGTAGGCGATATGTGGATCGGAGGAGAGAAAGTAACCATCACAGAAGTAGATTACAGCCTACCAATAACCGTATTCGTTCAGCCATTCACCACTGTACGCAGTTTCGGTCTACCATTCAAACAAATTATGAACACGTTTCAAATAGAGTCCGATGGACCTTCAGACGATGCACGATTAGATCAATGGACTGTATGGGAACAAAAAAACAACTCAAAAAAGTACATTGTCACAAATGTCAACAAGCCGAAGCTTACCTATGTGAGTACAATGATGAACACGCCAATGACGATGCCAATTAAACAGTTTCTAAAGGAGTTTGCATACTTGCAGGATGGACCGATGGTTGGTCAAAAATGGCTAAAGATTGGTAAGGATTTTGAATTCGTTCAGATCTCCCAGTTAAAACCGGAACATCTGTTAGTTTCTAAACAGGGCGATCTCGATGTCAAAGGGACCGTGAGTTGGGAGAATTTACTTGATGATTATATCCCGCAACCTGAAGTTAAACGAACCCAATTATGGGCTAGGCAAGTAGCCGAATCCTGGGAAATACGACAAGTCGATAGACTCGGTGGCGGTGAAGTAAAATTAAAAGCAATGCACTCCATGCAGGCGCGCATGATAACCCCACAATTAGATAACTTTAAGAGGGAATGGATATATTACTCTGAACTACCAACCACCGGACAGGTGTGGCAATACAAAACGACCGATAGATATGCAGAAGGCATCAAAATAATCGTTCGACATATAGCCACGAACAATGTACCTTACGTGGTATTTTTTTCAGAGGTTGGACAGGGGGGAAGAAGATTTGACGACCTAAAAGACTTTTTAGAAAAATATCGCTCCATCGATTCTGGATTCCCAGTTGTTATTCCCAAAAGAGATGAAGTATGGAAACATGGAAAGACAGAGGACAGGGTGAAGGTAACAATGGTTATACCTAGCACCGAGGCAACTGGTCCTGTAGTCCATTTTAAAGGGATAGGACAGGACAATACTTTAATATGGAGACAAGAAGAATTTCTACAAGGTTACGTACCTGTCGACGCGATAATTCCAAAAGAAGGTGACGCATACCAAGAAATTAAGACAAAAATAATCTTTAGAGTGAAACAAGTTTATAGAACCGGTAGTAGGGTGATGGTACTTACTACCACGTATAACGATTTCGAAATACAAACCTGGTTGCGTGATTTTATCCCGTACGAGACCGGTGAGGCTAAGGCTGAGGGTTTATTTCCCACCCGGGATTTGAAAACTCTGATGGAAAAAACCAAAGACCAGGATCTAAAAGGTACGAATACCATCTCGCTATTCTCTTTATGGTTGATGGATCTCAAAGAGACTACCGAAGAGCACGTGAAAATGCTCGGTTACCTCATTGAAATGGGATCTGCAGTCCACTGGACCGGTGAAGATATCGCTCCACTAGAAGCACTCTATCGAATCCCGCTCAACAAACATGTTGCAACCATGATGATAATGATGGTGAAGGCAGGGGCGGATGCGTGGGCGAATGAAAAATCTTCGCTCGTCTATGCGTTACTTCAGAAAAGATCCCCCTTAGCCGGTAAAGTTTTGGTCGATATTATCAATATCGGAATAAACACAGATGATTTTTACCAACTTTGTATGATTCCTGGCAGGGGTGACAATCCAATGGGCAACCTTCCAGGGGTAATGACCGCCTATTTCCTAGAGGATGGTAAGCTAAAAGAACCGTTTTCGGATCCAAACCAAGAAATTAAAGGAAATCAATTTTCTGGAGGCAAGATTAGCCGTTTGCATAAATTGATAGCTTCTTATAGTAATGCGAAAAGATTTAAGTTAAGGTTACAAGATATAGAATCGGTGTTGGACGCGCATATATATCATCCAAAGTTGAAACTCAAAAAAGCCAACATTGAGGGGTGGTTCGAGGCGGCGCTTGCGACTCGGCATTGGCTCGGAGAAAAGAGAATGGACCACTTGTGGGGAGTGTTCAAGAAATCTAGGGTTGCAGGCAAAAAATTCTATCTCTTAAAACTTATAATGGAGGGTGGCGAAGTTGACGAATTCATATACGTAATGGAATCTTTGAAGGTAGACGTGAACATAACGAGTAAAAAACGTACACTTACGCATATACTCGCAACGATGGAGCTTCATGAGGGGGAACTGGAAATATTTATATATCTTGTTACGAACTCGAAATACGATCCAAACATGCTCGATAAGGAGGGTTACACCGCCGTGGGTAGATTATTGAAGGATAATCGCATGATAAATATGGAAGTATATCTTGGGTGTGTACGGTTATTATTATTATTACCACAACTAACTCCGAATAAATTGAGAGCCGGTGGATTGACATATTTACAGGTGTTGTGCAAGTCCCCCATATATAAAGACATAATGAAAGCTTACTTGAAGCGCGAAGACGTAGATGTAAACGCAAAGAGTGTCGCTGGTCAAACGGCGATGCATATTGCTAGGTATCCAGAAGCCTGGGAACTCTTGTATAGCACGGGTAAAGTTGATCTTAACGCTATAGACGACAAGGGTAGATCTATATTGCAGTTGGCATCTGATGAAGAAGAGAAAATTAAGTGGCTGTTATCTAAAGAGGGGGAGGGGTTGGATACGAAAGGTATTATAGATTACGTTGTAAAGAACGAACGCAACCCAATGCCATTTTTGGAACACTGGGGACCTTCTTACAAAATTAATGACACTCCTATTCTGTTCAAGGTACATCATTTATTGCATTTCAATGAAATTCTGAAGATTATGGATAGGGATGATTTCCAACCGAATCTCACCGATGGAGTAGGCAACAATTATCTGTCCGTGATCGTGCTTTCGCACGGTAGAGATAACTTGCTTGATCCTGATCGTCAAATGGCGGTAATAAAACTGTTACTACTTAAGGGGGTGGACGACAAGAAAAAGGCAATTGAAGCTGCAAGGAACAGGGGGCTCCAACGCATTGTGAACCTGCTCATAAGCGCCAGAGAAAAGAAAGTTCAAGATGTAAAGAAGAAAAAGCGTCTGGAACTGGACAAATGTACTGATTACAAAAAGAGAGTAGAAAAGATGGACGCGGAAATCGAAGCATTAAATAAACTTACCGATAAAGAATTCGAGGAGAAAATTGGAAAAGCTCAAATGTCAAAGTGTCAGAATGAGATGGATCTTATAACTTTAGCACCCTGGGAGGCATTGGATTATAAAAATACATTGTTTCTACGTGTTACAGACCTTCAGGGTAAACAACGAACATATTGTCTGGTAGAGAAATTCTACAAGGGCGAATCCTATACACTTAATGGTAAGAAATATGAAGAGCCTGACGAACAAACCGCTATATCTCAATATATAAAGAAGATACGATATGCGGATTGGGTGTATGCATACGATGTAGGTTCACACAAAAAAGGTAGAGCTTATTCAAAAGAGGACGTGGAAACTAAGTCTGGAGAAGACGGCGAACCTGGTAGAAATAGGTATGTAGTATTTACTCCCTCAGATGGTACTACATATTACGTGAAACACGATAAAACGCTGAAGAAGTTAATTAAAATGAAGGAACAAAGAGTTCAAAGCGACGAATATAGGAGTGGTTACTATAACATAAATGGAACTTCATTTGAATTACCAAAAGATTGGTCACTTCCTTTGGCTATATACGTAACGGCAGTTAAAAAACTAGCTATAGGGAATGAAGCTGGTAGCAGAGGTTCAAGTGAATCACATGGTAATGTAATGGTAATGACTTACAAGGTTGATAGGATAGTTAACTTCAATAGCTACGATAGTATCGACGAAGAGCGAGAATGCCTGGGCAAATGCTCCAAACAACCTAAACTCAGATTCTAGGTCGAACTAGGTTGCTTACCAACAAACACGGAAAGCTTAGAGATTATAGTATTATTATTTTTTAAATTAAAAACAAAAATGAAGTGTACCATTCCCTCCGCAAAAGCATTCTACAAGTTACTAAACTTCATCGCACAGTTCGAAACTAATGTTAAAATCACCTGTAAACAAGCGGGAATGAGTATTTTCTGCATGTCAATGTGTCATTCCGTGTTCATCGACGCGAAATTGGACCCTTCCTATTGCAATGGGGAATACCAATGCGACGAGGATGAGGACATCTGTGTAAACTTAACGGTGTTGTTGGCAGCGTTAAAGACCGGCGGTCCCAAAGACCAACTAAAAATTTGTTCTACGCAAGACACGATTAGTATTGACATCGTATCGGAGGATCAAGTTACGAACTACACCATCAAACAGGTTACCATCGACGACGAGACCATGGTGGTCCCGGAGATTGAAGAGGATGTTTGCATCAACATACATCCCTCCTTCTTCAAGACATGGAAGAAAAAGGTGATTGATTTCACAAAGGCGTCGGTTACCTTTACTCCTACGAAGACCAATCTCGAGTTGAAGAGCGAAGACACTACTCAGGGAGCGGTAAAAGTAACCCAACTGGTTCCATCCAGTGGCATCGATTACGAAACCTTCAACGGTGCACAATCGATCACCCTGGGCAACAAAAATATCGACAAGGCGTTTAACATTGGCGATGTTTCCGATCAAATTCAACTCGGGTGGAAAAATACAATGCCAATTCGGTTTGGCGCCAAACTAACAGAGTACTGTTCTCTAAAGGTGTATCTAGCACCCATGGCAAACGACGAGATGGATGAAGATTAATTATACTATATATATCTTTTTATTTTTATAAAATGGCACAAGTTACGAGTACCAGAATCGAAGAAGTATCCGACGAAGAGGACGTTGAAATACACCATGACTTGGAACGCGAAAATTTATTGAATCAAGTCCAATCCAGAGCAAAGAAACCATCATGTAGAAAAAACTTCTGCAAAGGGGTTGTCTTGTCCGTAGCCGGTGTTTTGTTCATCTTAATGATGGTACAACTGTGGACCGATTACGGGTCCTTCATTCAAACCAGAACATTTCCACCCAAAGTCTACTCTCTAGGGTCATACTGTAAGAATTTGACAAATACACAGCACACCTACAATCAACTCGACTGCCTGTTCAATCTAGACGTACTATCTTGCAAGATAGACAAACCAAATCACCCATACGCACAGGTGACGCCGCACGGAGATATAACCTGGGAAGAGGATCGCGTATCCGTAGACCCACACGTTTCAACGGAATGTATCGAACTAGTAGTATGGAGTATATAAAGTAAATAGGAGTATTAAAATATGCAATATAAAAAACCTGTAATTATAATCACCGGTGTCGCAACGGTTATCGGAGTTATCTCATATCTATACATACAAGACTTGTTTAAAATCGAACCTAAGGATGAAGACTAGGCGCAACCTCGGTTACTGTTGCAAATCGTGCATGAATACGTAGTGTGTTCGTTCATCTCCCTGGGATTCGGTACCCAGTCATGTTCGGTGCAAGGTTCGTACATACGCTTCACCATTTGGATTTCATGGTCCCATTCGTCCTGATCCAATAAATGCAAATCTTCGCACATTCTATCAAGGTCATATGATATCCTCACGTAGGTCGCCGAGTTTACTTCGACGTTCTCCAAGTCTTGTATCCACGCACATGCCTCGACCCACCCCTGTTTCAACGCGGTTTGCAACCATGGAATTTCTTTTAAGTCAGAAAGTGGACATTCGTCAAATGTCGCATTTTCGTCAAAATTATAATCCATCCATTCGGTGAAACAATCTTCGTATGCGTTGTTAATGTTCATGTTTTCGTACATTTTGTAAATATTAATTTTGTAAATATTATTTTGTAAATATACAACAAACTAGGTCGGTTAGGTAATTCTAGGTATTTATACCTACAACCTTATATAAAATGGGAATAGAAGAGCTCAAAGCCTATCCTAAACCTACTGAGTATTCAAAATGCACCCGGTCCGGTAAATGGGCTTGGGAGGTGCCAACGATTTCCAATCCAGGCGTACTGGCTGTTGTAGACAATGACCCCAAACATCAATCGTGCGGCAAAGACTGTCCGCTCGTAAAGGATGGCATCTGTAGAGTTCCGGATATTTATAAGGACGCAACACCACTTACTCCTGCTGTCACTTCCATTAAGAATATTTACATCCTCAGGTTTCAAGACCGGTGCGGCAACAGCAAGTGCATGAAAGACGGAAAAACGAGACTCGGCTGTGTCCAAATAACGGTAGATTCTGCTAAAAAATCCGGTGACACCTGGACCATTAAAGCTGGCGGTATGTTCGGAGTTACAATAAAACTAAAAGTATCTAATAGTGGAATAACAGTTGTTAAAGACGGTTCGAAACGACTTAAACCCGGTGCTACCTATCCTAGTAACGCGGTGTGGTGCTGCACCGGCGGCTGCTTAAAGTTTTGAAACCATTTCGGTATCTCGCCCGTTTTCCATGCCATTTTGAATTTATCTTGCTTGGTCTGGTAATACTTCCTGTAAGACATGACCGCGTTGTACTTGCCGGTGTTGTCTTTGACGTACGAGTCTTCGTCCATACACAATGGAAAGTAATCGAAAACTGCCGGGATACCACTTGTTGCTTTGATCCAGACCTTTGACTTTTTCTTTACAATCGGTTCTTCCAAAACCTTCGGTGGGTACCCCCAGGAGTACAGACGCTCCAGATGATACTGGGTTTTATGAACCTTGCCGTACCGGTGCGTATATTCTTTGCACATGATAATACCGTACATGCAGGTCCATTCGTAGTGATACGACGTTGCGCGTGCCCATACGCACGTTGGGTGGTTGGCGTGGGTCTTACGGTAGGCAGGGACCGTCTCTAGGGTCTCGTCGTTCGGCAACCCCGCACGGGCGTGCCAGACACTGTACAAGATTTGCGCCGTTTCCAAAATCATTTTTACAATATGTTTGTCGCACAAATCGACGACGCATTCTTGAGTACCGATGTTTAATAAAAATAGATTCATTTCACCGTAAGTTTTGTAGTTCTACACTGGGGACACTTTAAACCGTCTTCTATAAACTTTTTTTTTGCCAGAGCCAGGGGCAACGAACTAAGCTTCAAGGTACGAATACGCTTCACCATCAGCTCCGACCTAGTTTTATGTATCCGACCTAGACAGTCTCGACATAAATTATACTTGCAATTGCTACATAACCACGCGGAATCGTTATCGCACAGGTTACAGGGTTCCACCGAGTTAATCAGACCGGTCAGGTCGTACTCCTGCTCGAGCCGCCGTCGCTTCGCCTTGTACTCCTTCTCCAGGTCGTCCAAAGCTTTTGCTTTCTCCACCTTTAACTCTACGAGAAAATCACGAAACCGTTTTTTTACATTCATAGGTATATAAATAAAATTAAGTTGTCTTAATGAGTTGCATATTTACAGGAATAAAATATAAATCGAGGGCGGTCGCTCAAGGAAGAAATTGGGACTGTGTAAAACGAGGAACGTACAATTTTAATGCATTGTGCCCGTGCTCGGGTTGCTGGACGGAGTATGTTTACAGGTACGTGCACCTACAGAGCATATGCAGGATGTTAATAGTACGAAGACGATTAAAGAATACTACAGGTGCTGCTTTTAGTACCTAGCCGCACAGGCTGCAATATCTTAGATTTTTCTACATAGGTAAACCTACAGTACGGGCATTTGTATATTTTACCCCATTCGCTCGATTTACCCGTCCGGATCAATTCGGAATGGCAGCGTGAGCACCACTCGTAATGGCAGCGACCACAGGAGTAATATTCAGCGCTTTTTTCATTGCAGATATCACATAACATTTTAATAACTTAATAATACATATATATACTATTGAGTCGAAAACAATGAATTTTAACTTCAATTAGGACAACACGCGCCGCCCGTTACAAGTACGACCAAGAGTATCAGCCAATCCCTATACGGCGATAGGAGAATCGACGCCGGATTTTTTTGTTTCCTTCGGTGTTGATTCCAGTAGGAAAGAAACACGAACGGTATCTTGATAAAAATGATCCAGGGAAGCCAATTTGTAAACCAGTTCGCTACTAACGCGACTGCAAGTGGAATCCACGCGATTTTCCAGCTGTAATTCAGCAGGTATACCGTTGAACAATGTAAAATAATCCAGATCCACCGGGTGACCACGTAGTCCAAACCGAAGTACGTCAGTGACATCAAGACCACGGGATACAAAATCCAGTCCATTCTACTTCTGGGATAATGCGTCGAGACCCACAACGCGGCTACTAAGCTCAGGAGGACTGTCATCCCTAACACGGTATCATCATGGAGGGTGCAGACGAAATCCAGACGAAAACTAGCGTAGTCAAAGACGCCGCCTACGAGGCACGTGGTCAGCCAAACCCGGTGCTGAAATTTCACCGGCTCCTTGCGTTTCGTGATGATCTCTTCGTACTCTTTTCGAACCTCCTTTTTTTGAAATACCCCGGCGCGACACCGGCAGGACTTGGGTGGCTTCACCTCTGGAGCCGCATGAGATATCTCAGATACCATAATCTCTAGTTTCACTTTCTTCTTCGGGGGCTCTTCTACTACTAGATCTTCAAACTCTATCACGGTTATCAGCGCGTTTAGGCAATCGACGACTTCAAAAATATTATCCGCTGGGAAGAGCTGTTGTTTGCAAAAGTCCACCCTAGCGTCGTCGTTTAATTCCATGCAGCACTTCAACCTGGCTTTCTGGACCAAATCGTGTCCAGGGTACTGAGCGTCGCAAAGTAAAGGACCGCGGTCGGGTCCTACGGTCAGTAGGTTTATTTTTAGAGACCCGTGAAACATATCGCCGACTTCCTTCGACGATTTCAGTCCGTATTTGCATCGAACTAGTTTGTCGCCTTCCAACCCCTGGAATTGGCGCATTCTGGAGGGGTTTGACTTTGAAACCGGATCTATAACAATCCCGGGCTTTTTACCGAAGCACTGCAACACGACTCTCCAGGCGTCTATACCAAAGGAAGTAGTCTCGACCAAGTGCTGGAACAGGAGGTATTTCGCCATAAAGTCAAACCCCATGCGTCGGTACAAAATAGTGCTATTTTCGTCCGAAAGAAATTTATTCTCCATTACCAGACCCCGTGTCGGTGAAAAACGACCAAAGTTGAGGTTGCTACAGGTTGTCAAGAGTAGTTTACGCGTTTCCGTGGTCAGCCCGGTCTTGAAGTGTACCTTTATACCATCGACGGTCAGGTGGCGATGCGTTTCGTCCAAAAATGGATTGTCGTCGAACAAATCCTCAAACGGAAAATCGTCTAAGTCGGAGAAAGATAAATCGGACATGGTTTTAAATAAAATATTTAAGTTTTAATTTACCAAACTCCACGTATAAATTTATTCGGACAAAGTGGGTGGAATTCTAAAATATTACGTCGTAATTCATAAGCTGCCGAAATGTACTCACACTCGGCGATGTTAGCGATGCAACAACTATTCGCTCTGTAGTATTGCCGTAGTGTTTTACTATCGCATTCGATTAAATACGGTCTATTTTTGGAGTACAAGGCATCGGGGGCAGAGCGGGGACATTTATTTGCAACAACATTAATAATTAACAATAAGAAGATGATCGCGTGCCTCATTTATTTTAATACAAGAGTACCTTTATAGTTCATTTTTATTTTTAAAATTACAGTACGTTGTCAAGTCTATATCCCGGAGATAGGCGGCTGCTCCCATGTTGTGGCACCTCTTCGAGCGTACTTTATCCTCAGGTGGCTTACAGCAGCCACTCTCTATAAATAGATATGCTAGTTCTGTACCTACACAATCCATAAGTTCGGCACCATTTACCACCTGCATCGCCTCCATAGGGGTTTCTGGGCACTTCGAAAATACACCTACAATTAAAGATAATAGAATTAACACTCGCATTTGTTCTATAAATAGAGACTTATATACTTAATAAAATGGAAGAACAGATTAAAACTACGTACTACAAAGCATGGACCGACCTAATTGAACATGAATTAAACGACGACAAGTTTGACCTTGTATGCAAACTACATCGAGAGATTGTAATACGTATTTGCCGTTGTATTCCTTCTAGGTCGGATTTGCACGACCAAATTGCAGAGAAGATGGACCCTGTACTATTCAAGCAGCAGTTAGAGAATAAGGTATACTCTGGAGAAGATTTCCTAAACATGGTACAGTATGTGTATACTTGGATAAAGAATTTGTCTTCTCCAGCCAGAGACAGGGATATTGAGAATTCCTTAAATGAGTTATTGAAGCACATGAACGAGGGCGTTACCTTTGGAAAACTAGTCCCTGAGTTTATTCTCCAGGTGCATCTCCACCTAGATGACCTAGAAACCGACCTAGGTCGAGACGTAACAAAAAAATTCAAAGAATTTGTAAAAGAAAAGTTAAACTCGCAATGAAGTCGTTTATTGTCTTTCACCTGGTTCAATTCACCGATGGGATGAGTTTTTTAAATCTTACGAATACATGCAAATCTTTGCGGGTGTACCAGGATGCATTTCTAAAATACGTGTGGCAGCATAGAGTGGTAGACAATATCAAAAATGCGATATACGTAGAGTATAAATTAAATACATGGAAGCCTTCGAATATACTTCAAGAAGTACCGAACCAGGACATCATGGCAAACACTCTGTCCGCCTTAAACGTCTTGCTGACGAAGCGTCAGATGAGAACCCTGAGGGAATTTATGGTAGGTATCCACGGGCATACGTTAATTCCTCGCGGAACCATAATGCAAGCAAAATGCATATTGGGTAAACGAAGTAGAACGAATATTTGACCATACGAAAATGATTGTTTTTGTAGTAGTCGTACCAACAAGGAGACATGGCGTGAAGAAACGACAGACCCATGGCTAATGGCTCGGTGAATAACATAACTATACTAAACCAACTAATATTTTCTTTGAAACACGAACACAATACTGCCGATAACCCGGCTAGAGTATCTATGTACCATGTCGTGGTGGAATACTCCCCAACCAAATAGAAAAAGATAGCCAGAGCTGTATGTACGATACATAACGAGGTGACACTTTGTTTGTCTAGTTTTAACAATCGACATACATTCATAAGACAATGCCCTACCTTTGCTCTCCAGTCGTAGTTAAATAAAATAAGTCCTAAGAGAACACCGCCTATCGAAATGAACGGTTTCTGCTTTCTAAACCCACAGATCGTCACGGTCCACCATGGCAAATACCCAAAGTGCCATAATTCTTTGGTTAAATAATATCCCATGTACAACCCGATTAATGCAACGGAATCGGTAAAATCCATTAGTGACAGCGGTCTTAAACTGAAATGTCCCAACCCCGCAAATCCAACTGCTGCTATGACATGCATCCATGCCGAGGGCTGACAATAATGTATGAATATAAAATGAAATATAGACCACATGGTTTATTGCACCTGGAAGTATTTATATAGGCGGTTTTGGAACAAATGACACTGAGCTTTGTGAGTCCGAACGGATTTCGTTTCTTCTCTGTTATGGTTATGGTATCCATACTGATCATAGCGCTGGTAAATTCAATTTGTAATATTTTGCCCGAAGGTATGGAGTTGCTTCGTTTTTCGGTAATCAACTTGTTTGGGTTTTCTTTATTCATTCTTAGTATACACCGCGGGAAAGAAATACGAAATCCCAAAAAGATATGGTTTAACAATGCCTTTATAACCAGCGGGATTACGTTAATCCTCTATGCCAACACCGTACTTTCTGGGGCAATACATACGTACGTTCTTCCAATCTTTTATCTAGTGGAAATTATAATAGTGTTGTACATCGGGAACAAGCTACGACGGGAAACAGACTATCAAATGTTTCAAGAGATGACTGATTTCACGTCTTCGAACGTCGATGTCTGAAATAATGCTTGCAGCATAAGCCAGTTTTGTGAGACTTTTCGTTGCACTCTACCACGATACATTTCTTGAATTGATCCTTGAAATGATTTATGCAGAGGTCGTTTAAATAGGTTTTCTTATCGCATTTTCTACACCGAGGTTCTTCGGGGAATTCACCGGTTTCTCTAGCTTTACGATAATGCGTTCGACAGAGGTGTCTGCAGTGTACATGACGTTTACAATATAAGCAGTGGGTTTGCCAGGATCGGTAATGTTTTTGACACAGTGTAGCTGCAAACACAGGACAGGTACAGGAATAAAATGTACAATGAAACCTCTGTTTTTGATCTCGTTTGTAACACGACCGGCATAAATTCTTTCTGTATGCCCTTGACTTGCATATAGTACAGATCAAAGTCCTCCTATATCTCTCGTATTCGATATACCCCATGATTTAAATAATTATGAAGTATATATATACGAGTTTTGCACACAAATGAACGCTCACGAACTCGATGTATTTAATAAAAACGTCGATATTGACAACCACAACGTAGAATTTCTTCAGAACAAAACCATCTCGAATCGCAATGCAATTGAATTCGTGTACGAGTACATGCAGGAGGCAGACCTTTGGTGGATGGGTCTTGTATTCATCCTTGTAATTTACATGTTACTGTTTCACCTTCGAGTAAACCAACTGGAGGAACGAATAGATGACTTGGAGGACATAGAAGATTGCAGACCGGAGCTTGAGCCACTCCTTTCGAAAGTTACAAAAGTTTAGTATAAATTAATACTCATTTATTATATAATGGATTTACTCGAAACATTACTCCATATTTGTATCGTAGCCGCAATTATTATATTTTCTGCGGTCATGGACAACAACCAATCCGTAGGAATAGCTATTGCCGGATTGGTAACATATGGATTGTTCGTCTGGATATTCAAAACACTCGTAAGTAATGAACGAGACATAGAGAGAATGGAGAGAATTAGATATTAATACGTTTTATCTTTAACCCTCAGGTCTACATTAACCGATTAAATTTCCATACGTTTTCTAGCTTTAGGTGAATTTGATAACGACCTCCTTCTAAGCGTATCTACTCTAGAATGTATTTGTATATCTATCTTCTTAGGTGGTGTTTCTGGCGATGATTCAATAAATGAATCACAATCCAAACAACCAAACCAGCTGTCTAAAAATTCTTTAAATTTAAACACGCCGTAACTAAAAAAACACCCACCCATAAAACCAATTACCAGGCAGGAACCCCATATAATTAAATCGTTGACAGTGGTAGGTTTACCATATGTGGTCGTTGTGTTCTCTAACTTCTCCGTAATAACGGTTGACTGGTTTGTTGGTTTATTTATCCATCTGGTTTTGTTTACCCATATAACATTCTCTATAGTATAAGTATTGTTAGACCACGTAGTCTTGTTAACAAATCTGGTCACATTATGTGTTTTATTGGTCCAGCGTGTTCTATTAGTGTATATGGTAATATTGTGTGTCTTGTTTATCCACCTAGTCTTGTTAACAAATCTGGTCACATTATGTGTTTTATTGGTCCAGCGTGTTCTATTAGTGTATATGGTAATATTGTGTGTCTTGTTTATCCACCTAGTCTTGTCTATAAATCTCGTTTCATTCGTTACGTTTGTATACTGTATAATATTATATACTTGTGGTGCAAACATAAAATTACAAGCTTCTTGGCATATATTTTTTGAAGCAGTACAACACCCACCCCCACTGCATGCATTGCCAGCACACGTAGTTCCACAACACCCATTGTTGCACGCTGTACTGCATTTCGCGAGAGTGGACTTTCTTTTCTCGCATCCTACATCCCATGATAAGATTTGAAACGCTCTATTTTTGGGTTTTATTAATTGACTTTTAGGTGGTATTGATTGTTTGCATAGGGTTTCTAATGGTAGGGCGGCGTCTTCGTACAGTGTAACGGTCACATTGGCATGTGCACATGATATTATTAGTAATAAAAGTAACAGATGCATATATCCTATTACACGCTTATATTTATACGATTAGAATATTCTCATCTATTGTTATATATATATCACAATACTACTATTTATTTAAATTTTTTAATAAAGGGTTGGTAACATATGGATTGTTCGTCTGGATATTCAAAACACTCGTAAGTAATGAACGAGACATAGAGAGAATGGAGAGAGATACTAATACGTTTTATCTTTAACCCTCAGGTCTACATTAATACACATGCTTCGTAACTCTTCGAATAATAACTTCGCCGCGTACGGAATCGTAACTTCCTTACCCTTTATCTTCATCTTGTACGCATCCGAAGAAACACACATCCGTTCATTAAGGACGTACGGAACGGCGTGTGCGTTGAAGGAATCCTTCTCCATCTCGCCGACTCGAAGACCTCCTCCATTAATACGTCCGTCGTTGGGTTGATTGGTTAACTGGTTACGTCTTCCTCGTCCACGCGCATGAATTTTATCCTCCACATTGTGCTTCAATCTTTGATAGAACGTAGGTCCCATGAATATCTCCGCTTTAATCTTTTCACCAGTGATTCCGCTGTAGAGAGTCTCGTTTCCCTTGGAATTAAATCCCAGGGTTTTCAACTGCTGCATCAAATCTTCCACAGATCTTCCATTAAATGGAGACGCGTCCGTAAATTTACCATTCAGGGCAGACACCTTGCCCGCTAGACATTCAATCATGTGCCCAATAGTCATACGAGACGGAATCGCATGTGGGTTGATAATTATATCCGGTACAATGCCATCGATTGTGAATGGGAGATCCTCTTGTTGAAAAAACATTCCCGCGGTACCCTTCTGCCCGTGACGACTACTAAATTTATCTCCGATCACCGGAATACGAGTCTGACGGACTCTGACCTTTACTGCCCTGTCTCCGTTTCGTTCCTGATACATAATAACCTTGTCAATCGTTCCCTTTACATTCGACAACTTAGATTCATCTTCCACGACTGCTTCTCTTCGGGTTACCTTTCCAATGACACAATCACCTGGGTTCACTGCCGTGCCAGGACGGAGGAGTCCATCGTCTTCCAAGTTACTGTACTTGCCGACTTTACGCTTCTTGTTGGGTTTCTCAAAGGTAGAATTTTCTTTTCCAGATAGAGACTCTTTGACCGTTTTGTAAGTGTCTGCTCTTGCAAATCCCCGGTCCAACGCTGATTGATTGATGATTATACTATCCTCCTGATTGAAGGTGAACGGCATTATCGCAACAACGGCGTTGATACCGGAAGGTAACTCATGAACACCGTATTCATCGGACAATTTCGTCCCGACCAACGGTTTCTGTCCGTACCACATTATATTTGTAGTAGTGTCCATTCGATTTTGAAAATTCGCTGCGTTTACACCCTGTGCTTGCTTCGCCATGGCACATTGATAAGTGTTACGAGTCCCAGGGTTTCTATCGCTGAATGGTATAGTCGCTGCACATAACCCGTTCATCATTGCGTTCGATATTTCACAGTGGGTATGTTCACTGGTTATATCTTTGACGAAGAATGCAGTCAGACCGGTATCTTCCTCTTCACAGTCCAAATACTCGATCGCACCGCGTCTACATAATTCATTGAATGATAACCCCTGCAAACTCTCACATACACATTTACCATCGGTGACTATCATTAACGGACGACAGATTCTTCCCGCCGTGGTTGAAATGTGGATGTGATTTCTCCAGGACTTGTAGGTTATCGACATATCTTTTGCATACTGACCTGTCCGACGTAGTTTTCGAATTTTATCGACCAAATCAACATGTCGCTTCGTACTTCCTTCATAGATACCGTTGATAAACACCAGGGTATGTTTCAGATTTTGAACCGTTACCGGGATTAAGAACTGTTGGATTGCTTTCCTCAACACCGTAGGATCACGCTCGATCGATATGTAGGACTGTACCGTCAGTTGGTTCTCTAAACCACATGGCGCGCCCTCAGGTGTTTCCGCTGGACAGTATCTGCCATAGTGGGATCCATGCAAGTACCTCGGTTTTGGTAATTTCTGAGTCTTTTCTACCGCTGATGAGACACGGCGCAATTGGGACACCGTACTGATGTAAGTCAAACGTTGAAGTGCTTGGGCTACACCTTTACGTTGTTGACGATCTACGAAGGTTGTATTCCAGTTGCCCGTTGCCAGGGAGTATTGAAATCCGTCGGTGATTGTATTCGTCCGAGATACCTGTTTCAAGATCTTTTCATTCGTAATATTATTCTTCAATTTTGGTAATGCTTTTTGAAAATATAACTTCATATCGTTGCAGACTTTGATCATAAGATGAAGGAAGAGACCCGACATCAATGAACATGCGGTTTCTACGCGCTGGTTTGCCACAGAATCTCTGTCGGTAGGTTTAATCTTACCAGTCGCAACCGCCAGTAATTCTTGGACCATACTGATTAGAAACACCGGTTTGTGTTCCATTTTCATATGCGGTACAAGGACATTTTCAAACGCATTTAGTAATCTTTCGTCTTCTGATAATCCGATGTTATAAACCTCTCGGATTCGTATCCTACGCTTTGCTTCCTCCACAGTTGGGGGTAAATTGCGAAAGGATGCTTCCAGTAATGCGTTTTCCTCAGTAGAGAACACCGAACGTATCTCTTGAACGTTCACTCCCATTGCCATCAGGATTATTAATAAAGGAACTTCTTCGTGGAGACGTGGAAACGTACAGGAAATGCTTGTGTTCGCCTTATATTTAATCGTGGTGACGTGAACTCGTTTATTTCGTTCAGACTTCACCGCGCATGCAGAGACGCCATTCTTAAGGTACGTTATCATTCTATTGTTCATACTTGTCTTCTGCCCCACCATCGATTTCTCCGCCCCGTTAACGATCATGTAACCGCCAGGATCTTTGTTACACTCGCCCGCGGCTACTCTTTTTGACGGATCACTGAGATGACACAGGCTTGAATATATCATTATTGGAATTCTGCCCAAGTACACATCCTTTAAGACTGTGTTTGTATTGTCCGATCTGGTGACATGGAAATCGACGTACAATGGACCGCCATAGGTCAGATTCCGTAGTCTACACTCGGTGGGAGTAAAATCCTTACCATCACAACGGCTATCGCCGTTTTTCTCAAGAATTGCTGGAGATTTCAAGGTACCCCCGGATATCTTAATCTCCACCCATCGGTCTTTGTCGGAGGCACGTACGGGTCTTAGTAACTTTATGATCTCTCCGATCCTATTGTTTACGAAGTCATCGAAGGAGTCGGTGAATTGAGAAGTCACCGGCACTGATGCCACAAACGATTTAACAATATCTTCTTGCCACGGGGTTGTCATTGTTTTCTTTTTTAAAAAAATTATATATTTTATAATATTAATTAAACTTACTTTTTTATTCAGTGAACTTCGACCTAGCTCAACCTAGCCGACCTATTTAAGATTATTTATTTTATATAAATGAAACCACCCTCGATATTGCTGTGGGATTTCTTACCTACACACAGCAAAGACAAAAAACGTCCCAAACCACCGAGGAAGAAACGTAAGAAACAGAAAAAAGCAATTCCAAAAATTACATATAAAAGAACTAAACACGACCTGTTCGATGATTTTAATATTGAGGCTAAACCTGTATTCTCCAGGCATGCGAAGGAGAGACTACGTGAAGGACGTCAGGGAAAGTACGTAAGCAGAACATGCAAGTATTCCCAGAATAAAAAAGTGGTTGTCACAGTACTACCCCACGGAAAAAACCACACTATACCTTTTGTACATCGAAATAAAAAAGATGATGTGAACCAGAAAATAAAAAAACGTTTTATTAATTAACCCGACTGGTAACACTACATGTATATGAACACATCATCACCCCCTATTACCCATAAACCGGAAAAAATGGCTTATAGGCTTTAAATAGCGTACGGCTTATATCATGTATACAGTTTAGGCTAACCACACCGTACATGGTGTGACAGCCTGTAAACCCATACTACACAGCACCAAGAATGTTTTTTTCGTTACATGCAATAGTGGGAGTGGTGATAAAAATAGGGTGAAAAAATAGCACACCCATCTACAGATCACTCCTTTTCTATTTTTTTCATCAATTATAGAAAAAAAATAAAAAAAAGTTCATTCCTAAGGGGTGTGCTCTAAAAAGGACATACATGAAATAATATATTCATTATTTATATGTAAAATATTGACTTAATGATATGTCATGTAAAGTTAGTCCCTGCTATGGTATATGGTACGGGGGGTACTAGCTGTATACCTGCTATTTAGTCCCTGCTTTGCCCGTGGTACGGAACATACATTGAATAAGCCTCAATGTATTTAGGTGCTATTGAAAGTACCTGCAATAAGGAGACCTGCTATTATTGCAGCAGAGATGTTACAGGCGTTTCTACTACAAGTAGTGTTTTTTTATAGTCTAAAATTTAATAATTGTATTCGCCTGCTAAAATGGTCCATTTTGTCCATGTTATTTATATGTATCTCAAAAATAAATGTTTGATAGGTAATTTTAGGCTTATAGTCTTAGACTATCAACTTTGGTGATATTGGATGTATGAAAAAAATAGAACATATAAATAACGTTGGACCAACCCATTTGATAGCTAATTTCGTACTTAATTTTACATGGTAAAATAGTATATGAAACTAGCATTGGACCTAAAAACTAGGTCGGGATGTTTTAGGAAAAATCTTCGTACAGCTATGGGAGTATATAAACTAAAAATAAAATAAATAAAAATGAGCACGAATTCACTTCTTTTAGGAGAGGGTGCATACGCGAAGGTGTATATTAAAAAAGACAGTGCGTTAAAGATATCCGAAATAAAGTCTTTGGATGATCTATCGGCGGTAGTTCGTGAATTATACGTCCTGAATTTGAACCTTCCGGGGTGTGTTCCATATAAGTCGTGTTACTATAAGTGGAAGTATTTTCACCTCGTGTTGGAACGTGCGAACAACAGTCTGGGGCAACTGATTAAGCGTACGGTAATAACGGAGCCTAGGGTACTAAACCTAACGAAACAACTGTTGCACCACGTCCATGTTCTGCACCAGAACGATATTATTCACCGGGATTTGAAACCGGACAATATACTTTTAAAAGGCGATACCCTTTGGTTGTGTGATTTTGGGTTGAGCCGACGGTTTATAAACGAGTACGGGGAGGGCACCGGTTATATGGTAACTCGGTGGTACCGTGCACCAGAGATCTGGCGTGAAGAAGGTTACGACAAACCGGCGGATATGTGGAGCGTCGGCTGTATTCTCCACCGTATGTTGTACCGTACAGTCCCTGGTAAGACTTTGGAAGAGTTGGAGGAGAACATTCCTAAATTAACCGGTGAGTCTGATCTAAAAACTCTAATGAAAGGGTTGTTAAACATGGATGCCTCGAAGCGTTGGACCGCGCCTAGAGCCTTAGCGTTTCTAGGAGAAACACCGCGTACTGTATCTCCGTTTATCATGGAAGACACATACAGCGTACGTTCTACTCTTAGGGAAATTTGGTTTCGTAAGTTTTATTCAAAGTTTCCTAAAGAAGAGCGCGTATTGTCTCATGGATTAATGATGTTCGACTCTGTGGATCAAAATCCTGAAAATATGTGTTTTTCCATGTTGGTTTCGTGCATGTTATTCAAGACCCGTCCAAGTAAAATTTTGGAATACTCGGTTAAACTATTAAAAGACATCAAAACAAAAGATTTACTTGCGAAAGTTTCATCGTTCGTAGCATTCAATTGCACTACCTATTCTAGGATGAGCGACTGGGAACAATTCGACGGTGATTTTGATAGTTATGTTACGTTAAAGATGCACACAAAGAAACGTAAATTAAAGTGATAAAATATTTAGTATATATTGCATATTAAGTCTGTTTTTCCGTTTGATTTTGGTGGCTCTGGATAGGTTGGATGCTAACATGAGATCGTTGAGGTCCTTTTCTACCGTTGTTCTGGCGCTTTCTATTCGTTCTTCTATGGTGTTTTCTGTCACCATGGTGTAAACCTTTATTGAATTCTCCTGTCCGATTCTTCGAACTCGCCCAATCGCCTGTGTTTTTACCGCAGATTCCAACCCGGGTTCTAAAAATATAACCGCGTTTGCCTCGGTTAGGTTGATGCCTATGTCCGCTACTTTGGTAGACAGTAAAATAACGTTTGTTTTTCCCGTTTTAAAATCGTCGATGTTCCTAGCTCGGCTTCTTCTAGTACACTTTCCAGAGATTATAGACGCTGAATCTATATTCTTGTAAAAATGACTCAATACAGAGTTGTACTGAGAGAATATAACTACTCGCTTTTCGGTATTTATAATATTCTTGACTTTGATCAATTTGTCAGAGGAGTTGGTGCGTTTCATAATTTCACTAAGACGTTCTGGCAGTTTGATCCTTCTCCCCAGGTTATCGTACATGTACAGAAACCCGTCTTTCTTCGTGGTTTCGTGTTTGGTGGTTATTTCTTTGAAGGAGTTGGAGTCTAGTGTTTTCCTACACTGTGGACAATTTCGTTTAAATTCGAGTGATTTTTTGATACAGTCGTGGCAAAATAGATGCAGGCAATCCGTTATAGTCGGTCGAACCATAGTCTCTAAACAGAGGCAACAGGTCGTCTCTTCTATCTTATCGAGTGTTTTTAACACCTCGGTTGCAAACCCAGATTGTTTGGAAAGTTCCTGGCACAAATCGTTCATGTTTGTGATTGCAAAATCAGTTGTATCGCATCTTTCCCCCCAAACGTGCAGGGGTAATATAGTTGGGTCGGTTGCAGAAACCCCCAACATATTGACGAGTGACATAACCTGCTGGTATCTGTATCCCATTTTCTCCAATAATGTCGATACCCTCTGTCTGACCATTTGAAACAAGAGTTCATAGAGATCGTGATTCGTATTGGTACACCGAACGATATGGAAGGTCGGACCGGGAATATTGAAATGATCTACGTTTGGGTTGATAATAATGGAGGCAATTTGGCTGATTATCCACTTTGTATGATCATTTTCTTGACACATTAAATGAGGGAAAAAATTGGTCCTGGCACTATCAAATGGAAAAACGTTCAACATGGCTAATTGTGGGTGCAAGTTATGAAAGGATGATTCTCTGTACGGTGTGGCTGAAATACACCATCTGTAGGTGGTATGAATATACGAACATGCGCGTATCTTTTTGGATCGAAATTCTTTTGGTTGATGCGATTCATCAAATACAACTCGATCAAATGAATCAAAGATAGGGTGATTTAAATCTGTAAATTTCGAGGTTACCGTTCCATAAGTTGTAAACACAATGTCTTTGTCTTGGTACGTACATTTCCTGCCGTGAATTTCGCCAATTTTGAGATCGGTAAACCGTTCCGTTTCTTTAATCCACTGATCCATCAATGTTAAGGGTACCACCACTAATGTCCTACTAATGTTGTACAATTCAATTCCTTGTTTTATTAATGCCAACATGCATATTGTTTTTCCCGTTCCAGGGGGCAATGCTAGAATTCCACCTTTAACGTCATACCCGTTCTGTTTACACGCCAGTGCGTTAAATTTGTACCCCTTTTTGGTGTTTAAAATTAATAAATCCGATAGATTCTCATGAATTTCACGATGTCTCATCTCTGCAACTACGCGCTCTTGGAATGGTTTCAGAGGTAATTTTAATATTACTTTGTCGCGTATAGGTTTCAACCAAAACTTCAGTGCTCTGGTTTCCACCCACGGTCTCGATACCGGTCGATTGGACAGGAACCACAATACCTTCGCCACGTAATTGAATAGAAAGACATCGTTCTTTCCAGAATAACGACTCCTTGAATTAATAGAGGTCAAGACTTCGACTTTTAGTGTTTTACCCTCCTTTTTAATTCTTGTCTTGAGTAAAGGCTTGGATCTCAGTTTTGCTTTAAATCTCTCTGCTCGATACGATTCGTGGTCCGTTAGAGATATTTGGGTCAAATATTGAAGAACATCTGCCGATACATTACTTTCCAAACACGTTTGAATTAAAGAGTTGATCGGTGAAAAATCCCTTCGAAAGTATGGTTTGGATTTCCAATACGTTGAGTAATGTTCCAACCAAAGGCAAATGGTATATATGTCCCAGGGTGTTTCAAATCTAGACGCATAGTGATTCTTCCCAGAGTTACAGACATGAAACCATAGTGATTTAACGATACATTCTTCGCCCAACAATTCCATATTGTGTACAGGAATGTCAAAAAAATCGATACTCAATTCACCGATAACATTATATTCATGGTTGAATTGATCCTGATCCACGTACGCCACATTAAACTGCTCGCGGTCCAACCATTTGAACTGGTCGCCAGTATACGACTGTTTACCAACTAAATATTTATTCGACATGGGTTCGTAGTCCAATATGTAAAACGAATTCGTCGAAGATTCATTGTTTACGATGACCCTGGCATCCAATAAATTGGAGGACATTGATTCAACCAGTACGGGAAAATTTTCGACTGGAACACGAATAAGTTCAATACACGGTGAATAAATAGATACTTCCAGGTTTATTCCAACACCCTTTGGCTGTATGATTACGTTATCCCCAAGGCGCTCCAGGACTATGCATGTCATCAATGTAAATGCGTCGGAATCATAAAACACAAAGTCACCCTGTTTTAACGCCATTCGTCTGACATTTACACCGGTGAATATGCACTCCGATGTTTGTACAGTTATTCGTGGGTAATAGTACGGACGAAACCTACGCTTAATAACGATAGTTTTCGATTTCTTTTTCGTATCACGTTCAACTCTAAATTCTTCTCTTCGGTACAATACAAGGGTGTTGGCTTTCCACATATAACATAATAATCATAGATATATATACACACATTTTTAGAATTTTAAATTAGACCCTCCCTTTGGACGTAAAAGCGTCGCTGCTTCGTGTTCCTCGATTATTTTCTCCTTAAAATCCTCTCCTTCGTTCTCTACAAAGTTTACAGTTATTCCATTCTCGTCAACTCGCATAACTTCGGCATCTTTCCACCCACCATTACGTAAAATTTGTATGTTATCACCAACACTATACTCCACGGAATATATAATCCCTGGGATATTGAACTTGGTACACACACCCTCTATGTCCAATATTCTCTGTCCGGAATCGATGGATCGCGTCCAGGCAAATGGAGCTTTACTGTTAGTTAAAAATACCATTTCGTTTGTAGACTCCCAATCGACCATGTAATAATCCTCTCCGACTTTGACGATAATTCCAGTGTACGATTTACCGTTGTAAGCTTCACCCTCTGTGCCTTTCTTATATGCATTCAGCGGGAATTCAACAATAACATATGTGCCTAATGGGTAGGGTTGGTTTCGTATGGATAGAGTTCTGGGCGGATAGAGCTTTGTCTTGTATCGTATCTGATTGAATCGCAACCCCTGCATGTACGGCTGAAGTCGCCTACGTAGCCTTGTAACATTTTGATTGATATATCCTTTCTCAACAAAAATACACAATAACGACAATCGAACAACTAACACCATGGCGTACAAAGGTATTTGAAACATTTCGGATGCACCCGGTGTATTCTCTGGCGCATTCTTCCATAAGTTAGTTCGTAAGATGCCTTTTACCAACGTTTCTACAGCCAGAGGTCTAGGTATATTCCACGCATATATGATAGAAGCTGGTTCTATTTTTGTGACTTCGCTCGCCAATTCCAAATCCCTACGTTTCAATGAATTTGTTTTACCAATCTTGTACACTCCTTCAACAGATTTCACCTTTGCTATGTAGATGTACTCGTACCACTCGCGAATAATCTTAGAGGAATCGGCGACAAACCCTTTCATTATATCCGACGATAGTAAACCCTGTACCGTTAATTCCTCCATTATTAATGACCGGGGTTAGAATTTATAGTGTTTTCTCTCAACTTTTGCATTTGTTTCCGCAATCGCGCATCCCCGGCTTGGGCTCGCTTTGACTTTCTCAAGTCTTTAATTTTCTCCAATCCTCCTGGTTGAGTTAACTCTTTGATCTGTAACCTGGCACTAGATGGTGGTGGAGGCGGAGGTCGAAAATTCAGGTTTTTGGCAACCGAAGGTGCATTTGCCCAGGAGTTTCTATTTTGAATGATGCGCTTCGCTTCTCTATCTATCGGAGGTTTAGACTCAGGGATCACCGTCTCCTTGGGTTCTTTGCATTTTATGAGTTTGACTCCCCCCGCAATCACAAAGGTAATAAACAACGACAAACCTACCCATAACCCGGTATAATCTGGAGGTTCAACCTTTTTAGTGCTATATAAATCATTGGTGACATTGTATAATGATTCAGGATCTGTTTTGTTCGCTGTTAGTGATTCATTGCCTGGTATGGTCGATGACAAATTTTGACCTCGTAAGTTTGGATGAAGAGTTGATGTATTTGATAGGTATTCTGGTACTTGGGTGGTTGCATTTGTTTCTGAACCGACCGTGGTTGATTCCCTTGATACTTCCTTTGTACCTGATGGGATGGGCGTGGTGGTACCATACTTCAAAACTTCAATGGGTCCTTTACTTTCTAGGCTAGACAGTGATATAGCCCTACTATGGTTTGCAACAATTAAGGAGTTTCCACATGCTAGGAGGTATATGTTCAGAGTACCTAATAGTACGGTACACATTTTATAAATATTCGGCAGCATATATATACCTAGAAATAGTTTAATTCTAGGTCGAAACTAGGTTCTAGGTCGTATGGAGCTACTCTACGCGCCCTAGTCGTCCAAATATTATATTATTTTAATTAAAATAAAAAGAAGTATATAAATAAACAAAAACTTATCAAAATGAAGCGCACATTCGAACAAAAACGTGAACAAGTATTAAAAAGGTTAAAGGTTTCACCGGAGAAACCTAAAGGGACTCAATTGGCGTTGTCTCCGAGGGAAGAAACCCCCAAAGCGACCTACCCGAAGGTCAACGAGTACGACAAGACCGAACTCGACATATCTATCTATACCAAGCGTGGTGGTTCTCGAGAACGGATCCCTAAGGTACACAAAAAAGATGATAATAAACAATACAACGTGACGGTGACACTCCCTCCGTTTCGCGCACACTGGTCGTACTTGACTGGCAACGGCAACCACAACAAGGGCACATACGGACCGTCCGACATCAAGCGTGCAAGGTACACCTTTACCGGTTACCCGGGCGTCCCTGACGCGGTAAAAAATGTATTCCCTAACCTCGAACAGGAGCAGGAGAAAGCACTAAAATGGATCGGTGATATGTGCGACAAATGCATCGGCGTAGCGTACCATGACGAAGGCACTTGGAAAGACGCAACTGCAAAGTACGACGACGACCAATCGTTCATCGAGAATGCGAAACATTCGTGTTTGAAGATGAAGAACATCGATGGGTCTGAAGTCCCCGCACTGTGTATGACCCGACGTCTGGAAGGGTTTGGCGGTGCAGACAACTCCCTGGTGTTCTGGAGGATCAATGAAGAAGGAGAGTACGTCCAGATTGAACCCAAGTATATCACCAATGGTTCCCTTCTCTCCATGCAAATGGTATTCCGCGCGTTCCGTACCCCTGGTGGAGATTACGGTATGGCAGCAGACCTCGAAAAGCATGTTGTCGTGGTCTACATGGAGAAAGGCGAGAAGAAGAAAGAGGTGAAAACCTCGGCGTACCCGTACGTTCCATTTGATATCTAAATATTAAATATTACTTTTTATTTTCTAAAGCCTCGACTCTACTTTTTAATGCATTGTGCATCCGTGCCATACCATCCAGATCCATGTTAAGACCCTTTTGACCTCCTTTTACTCGATTTTCGATATCGGACAATTGCCGTCCCATTCCATCCAAGTCACCTTTTATGCCTTTCATGTCATCTTGAATACCTTGTATTTTTTTTTCTAATTCGGCAATTTTATCAACGGAATAATCTGTTCTCGATACACGACTCATTTAGTAATTCTTTTGGTATTTAATATACACGATATATTTTGTTTTTTAAGACTATAATTATTATGATTACTTAACTAAATGTACCTATCTAATGTTCC
>Ga0209534_10000369_pt1 | contig 53719 bp, 63 predicted proteins | sample COG_07_FD_184751 | JGI IMG/M metagenome (GOLD analysis project Ga0209534, IMG submission 184751) | Pelagic Microbial community sample from North Sea - COGITO 998_met_07 (SPAdes) (version 2) | ecosystem: Environmental > Aquatic > Marine > Neritic zone/Coastal water | place: Helgoland, sampling...
CTGGCTTAGGCTCTGGCTTAGGCTCTGGCTTAGGTTTGGGCTTGGGCTTGGGTTTAACGTCTGCGACTGGTGGACTGACCTCTGCCTTAACTTCTGACGACCACAACTCCACCATAACTGGTTCTGGGTCACGATGATTCCAGTCCAGGCTGACCACTAAAAACAAAAATAAAACAACATGTATGAGGACGGACAAAAAACCCGACTTAATTCGAGAGTTTTTCATCCCACGTGACATTTAATCCTTGGGGGTTACCATGAGGCCAACACGCTCGACATTCATTTTTTGCAGCACATCCATCATGTCCATTACTTGCTCATAACGAACGCTTTTATCAGCCGATATTAGGATAGGCTGATTGGGATTAGCCTCTTGTTTTTTTGTCACAACAGTCAAAAGCTCACCCCACCCTACAACTCTTGATGCCTTTGAATTTTCGCGATCTACATAAGCATAATCACCACCAGCCTTAATAATCACTTCAAGCGGTCTAATTGGGACTTGAGATGATTTTCCAACACTAGGTAATTCAACAACACCGGGATTCAACATGGGTGCAGTCACCATGAATATAACAAGCAATACCAACATCACGTCGATATAAGGTACAACATTCATTTGATTCATTAATTTACGCTGTCTTTTAGCCATCACATCACCAAATAATTGTAAAGACCCAGGTGCGTTAACTAACCGTTACGGAACGCTGTAACAAATTTGATATCTCTTCCATACTGCTTTCATAGCGAGCCGTTAAACGCTCTATATCTCGCACATATTGGTTATAAGCGAGAACGGCTGGTATTGCTGCAAAAAGGCCCATCGCGGTAGCAATCAAAGCCTCCGCGATTCCTGGCGCTACTTGAGCAAGCGTTGCCTGCCCTACATTTGCCAATCCACGAAACGCATTCATGATCCCCCATACTGTTCCAAAAAGACCGACATACGGACTCACAGACCCAACCGTCGCTAAAAACGACAAATGCATCTCTAATCGATCTAATTCTCGCTGATATTGCGCATTCATGGCCCTTCTAGTACCGTCCATAACAGTCGGCAAAGACATTCCCGTTTGATTTAATTTTGTGAACTCTCGGAGGGCCGACTCAAAGATTCGGTCCAACGCACCACGTGATTTACTCGCACGCGAGTGCTGATACAAGCTTCCAGGATCATTAACCGAAGAAAAATAATTTTCGAAAGTCTTAGCGCTGCGCAATGCGTCTTTAAAAATCTCACGCTTTAAAAAGATATACCACCAAGAAACCAGCGACATCACGAGAAGCGCAACCATCACTAATTGAACCAGAATACTGGCGTTAACGATCAGTGACCAAAAAGACATGTTCTCCGATATGCTCACAGGCATGAAAGACCTTTCATTTGGTATAAAAATTTAAACATAATGTTGTAATGCTTCCTTTAGCGCTAGTGGAAATCTAACAGGCATGAATTTACATGCATGAATTAAAGCTAAATTAACACTTGCTTCCGCGAGCATCAATCCGGCACGACGAACAGATTGAGCTATTGTTACCTGAGCTCGCCCCACGTCTACTGCATCCACAGAAACATCCACTTCATCGTCTAGGCGAGCGGGATGATGATAATTAAGTGCTAACTTTCGAACAACTAAAATTACTCCGAAATCCCGGACCAATCTCGAGGACTCAAAACTCAAGTGACGGAGCCAATCCGCTCTAGCCCGCTCAAAAAAGTCTAAGTACCGTGCATGATAAACCACACCACCCGCATCGGTATCTTGATAATAAATACGTGTCTTTACCGCAAAAATAATTACAACTCCTTGAATAAGTCTGAGCCGTTAGACACACTCGCCTCGAGTCCAAAATGACTAAAGGCTCTAGGTGTAGCCAATCGTCCGCGTGGCGTCCTTTGAAGATAGCCCTCTTGGATTAGAAACGGCTCAATGACATCCTCGATGGTATCGCGCGATTCTCCAATCGCTGCCGCGAGATTATCCACACCAACTGGGCCCCCAGCAAAACGATGAATTATGGCTTCGAGCAGTTTGCGATCCATCACGTCCAAGCCTCGACCATCTACATCTAAGCTCATTAACGCTTCATCCGCGACGATTTGATCAATTTTTCCTTGGAATTTTACGTCTGCGAAGTCTCTCACGCGCTTTAGCAGCCGATTCGCAATCCGCGGTGTCCCGCGCGACCTAGACGCAATTTCTCGTGCACCATCTCCGTCAATTTCAGTATTTAATAAGTCTGCAGACCGTTTTATGATTTTCGTGAGCTCATCAGGCGTATAAAACTCTAGCCTGGACACAATTCCGAAGCGGTCTCGCAAGGGATTAGTTAGCATCCCCGCTCTTGTCGTAGCTCCTATAAGGGTAAAAGGTGGCAAATCAAGCTTCACCGAACGAGCCGCAGGCCCCTCCCCAATCATGATGTCTAATTGATAGTCCTCTAACGCGGGATAGAGGATCTCTTCTACTGCTGGCGATAACCGATGTATTTCATCAATGAACAACACATCATTGGGCTCTAGGTTGGTCAGCAAAGCAGCAAGATCTCCCGCCTTCTCGATCACAGGCCCGGAGGTTTGACGGACGTTCACGCCCATTTCTCGACCGATAATATGCGCTAAAGTCGTCTTCCCAAGTCCAGGAGGGCCAAACAATAGAACATGATCCAAAGGCTCCTGTCGACCAACTGCCGCCTGTATGAAAACAGTTAACTGTCCACGAATTTTCTCTTGCCCAACATACTCATCTAAACGGCCCGGGCGCAAAGCCCTTTCAACCCTATCATCTGGCATGGCCGCAGAGGAGTCAGGCGATACCAATCGATCTGTCTCTATCATTTAAGCAAAACCCAATAAACTAAATTCCCCATTAGTAATCTTCTAAGAAACCAAAAACATAAGGATCAATTGCCTGCGCATTTTCTAAAGCCAGAGCCTCTGACCTGAGCGACAAATGATCTAACTCTTCGTTAATACGCCCAGTAACGCTGATGATAAGCGTTGTGAAATACTTCTTACCAAGGCGGGATAGAGCGAATGCCTGAGCGTCTGCGCCATCCAACTCTGTGGTTACAAACTGCATAGATTCCTCCTCGCGATGATAAATTTTTTGCATCGACTCCAAGTCACCTTGGAGGTGTTTTAAGGGGGATTTCAACTTCCCTGAAAACGTAAGACTCATCATTACTTGCCTGGCAATACTATGATCAATCACAGAGGCTTGTTTTAAGCCGATGTTTGTTTTGAAATGTGCTATCAATTGCTCAATCTCTTGCTCACTAAATTTATTCTTTACGATCGTCGCCCATTCTGGGCGCATCCATTCGTAGGTTTGATAATTAACGATAACACCTGGTTCAACTCGTTCAATTAACGCCTCCTCGGCCTGCCTCCACCAAGGATTATCTCTATTCCACTGCGGACCCAATTCACGTTCTATGCCCACTTGTCGCAAAAACTTGCCAACAGAAAAATAAGACTCCTGCTTAAGAAAGTATGTACCAATCGCCGACGTTGAATCAAAACTATGTGCAGACCATAAATCGTTTACCGAATCATTAGCTGCAGGAACCAGAGGAGAGAGAAGTAGGGTGAAAACTACAACGGAAATGGAGTGCGCCGAGAGAGCCTTAGCTTTTCGACTAATCAAAATGACCCGATCGTTTATTCTCGTGAATATCCCGGATTTGCTCATCATTCGATTATATCTGATGACGTCGAAGATACGTCACATCAGCTATTTTATTTTTATAGTTAACGACAGTTTTGTGGTTCACTTAGAGGATATCAGCTGTAGAGTTTGACGAATTATCTCCGGTAACGTTAAACCATCCTCCACCTTCGACACCGATGTGCGCGCATCACGTTCACTGTAGCCCAGAGAAACCAAAGCGCTGATTGCATCCTCAACAAGGCTAGGCTTGGGTGCACTCGCAACCGACCCATCCGGATGAGACAGCTTGTCTCTCAACTCTAAAATTAGACGCTCAGCTGTCTTTCTGCCAATCCCAGGTACTTTAGTAAGTCGCGCTGCGTCCTCGGAGGCAACCAACCCTCGCAATTCATCTAGAGATAAAGCCGAGAGGATAGCTAGTGCGATCTTTGCGCCGATACCATTAACCTTGAGTAATTGCCTAAAGGCGATTTTTTCTTCCGGCTTTCCAAACCCATAAAGCAAGTGAGCGTCTTCTCGCACCAGAAGGTGGGTATGGAGCGTTACCCCTTCTCCAATGTTAGGTAAGTCATAAATGGTACTCATTGGCACCTCAATCTCGTAGGCCATACCACCCACTTCAACCACCAATGTAGGAGGCGATTTCTCAATTAAAATTCCACTAATTCTGCTGATCATTTAAATATTAAGTCATATAACGTTAATTAGAAGTTACTTGCCTAAGTCTGCTTGCCAACCGATCTGAGTGCGCATAACAAATAGCGCATGCTAATGCGTCAGCAGCATCGGTCGAAGGCGCACTCGGTAGATTTAACAAACGTTTCACCATCTCCTGCACTTGAGATTTGTCGGCGTGCCCATTACCTACTACAGATTGCTTAACTTGTAACGCGGTAAATTCAGCGACATTCAAATCCTTCAGGACTGCCGCAGATATCGCTGCGCCACGTGCTTGCCCTAACAAAAGCGTAGACTGCGGATTGACATTTACAAAAACTTTTTCAACAACTGCGATTGACGGAGTATGACTCTCAATGATCTCGATGACGCCAGTTACGATCTCTTTTAATCGATCGGGAAGACCTTGCCCGACCGTTTTAATGCACCCACTTGTCACATAATTCAGTTTCTGTGACGCCACATCAATGACACCAAAACCTGTCACTCTCAGCCCCGGATCGATTCCTATAACTCTCAAAAGCCTCGCCACATACGATTGAATAAGCAATCAGACATCATATTCTGCCGTTGTATAAATATCTTGAACATCATCAAGCCCCTCTAATGCATCTATAAGTTTTTGCATCTTCTCAGCCTCCTCGCCTTCCAGCGTATTGATTGTCGTTGGTTTATGGGTCACTTCGGAAACTTCGGGACTCAGATTTGCCTCATTAAAAACACTTTTTAATGCATTAAAGTCATTAGGACTCGCAATTACCTCAATGCTTCCATCCTCATTAGATATGACGTCGTCCGCACCACCGGATAAACCGACATCCATAATCAATTCTTCATCAGATCCCGGCGCAAAAATGAATTGGGCACAATATTGAAAAAGAAACGCAACGGAACCATCCGTACCCAAGTTACCTCCATGCTTTGAGAATGCATGACGCACATCGGCAACAGTCCGTTTTGTATTATCTGTAAGACAATCAACCATCACAGCAGCGCCACCGATACCATAACCCTCGTAGCGAGCTTCTTCATAATTAACCCCTTCTAGCTCACCAGAACCCTTCTTTATCGCCCGATCTATGGTGTCTTTCGTCATATTCGCGTCAAGCGCTTTATCTACCGCCAAACGTAAGCGAGGGTTTGAGGCGGGATCTCCACCAGCAAGTCGTGCTGCAACTGTAATTTCCTTAATTAACCGAGTAAAAACCTTACCGCGCTTGGCATCTGCTGCGGCTTTTCGATGTTTGATGTTCGCCCATTTACTATGTCCAGCCATAACTCCCTACCAATTCTTAAAGATTTAACCCCACAAAGTTTAACTTTTGAAAATTAATTACATCTTGTAACAAACAAAACATTTAATCCTGAAGTCTACACATTGAATCTAAAGTGCATAACATCACCATCATCCACTATATATTCCTTACCTTCTAACCTAAATTTTCCAGCATCCTTCGCAGGAGCCTCGCCACCATATTGAATAAAATCGTCGTAACTCACAACCTCAGCTCTAATAAAACCTTTTTCGAAATCCGTATGAATCACACCCGCAGCCTGCGGCGCAGAGCTACCGCGGCGAACCGTCCAAGCTCGAACCTCCTTTTTACCGGCCGTAAAATAAGTTTGTAACCCGAGCAATTCAAACGCTGCTCTTATAACTCGATTTAATCCAGGCTCATCCATCCCTATGTCTGCTAAGAACATTTTTTTCTCTTCATCGTCCAACTCTATCAACTGAGCCTCAAGTGCAGCTGATATAGCAACTACATTCGCACCCTCCTTTTCAGAAAGCACCTGAACCGCCTTCAGCATGGGATTTTCAGTGAATCCATTTTCGCTAACATTAGCCACATACATCACCGGCTTCATAGTCAATAGAAAAAATGGATGAAGCGCATCGCGCTCCTCTTTCGAGAGATCTATTGTGCGTGCTGCGAGTCCTTGATTTAAGACTGCTTCAACCTTTTCAAGCACGTCTACGATTCGCTTGGCCTCTTTATCGTTACCAGCACGAGCCTGCTTTCCATAGCGAACTAATTGCTTCTCTATAGATGCCAAATCCGCAAGCGCGAGCTCAGTGTTTATTACCTCGATATCTGAAATTGGATCAACCTTCCCGCCGACATGAACGACATTATCATCATTGAAACACCTGACAACATGGGCGATCGCATCGGTTTCTCGAATATTTGCCAAAAACTGGTTTCCCAGGCCCTCACCTTGCGAAGCACCTTTTACTAGTCCCGCAATATCGACAAATTCCACAAGTGCGGGTACTGTTTTCTCTGGTAGAACCATTGATGACAATTTTTCGAGCCGGGCATCCGGCACCTCTACTACTCCGACATTAGGTTCAATCGTACAAAATGGATAGTTTTCTGCTGAAATTTCAGCTTTAGTCAGCGCATTAAACAAGGTCGACTTCCCAACATTTGGCAATCCTACTATTCCACACTTCATATTCTTTTTTCCTTCATCAGCACAGATACATTTAAGGTTTTACATTCGATGTGTGTAATACCAGCATGGCTTGACTCATTTTTCCAGCCATAATTTCCGATTTCACATCGAAAGATCGCTCTATTGCATCATTAATTAAACCCTGTTCAGATTTTTGGGGCGTGTGGAGCACATAATTAGATACCATACGTTTGTCTCCGGGGTGCCCAATACCAATTCTCAATCTCCAAAAATTGAGTCCAAGATGACGACCAATGTCTCTAATGCCGTTGTGACCACCATGGCCACCGCCTTGCTTTAGTTTGACGATGCCTGGCTCTAAATCGAGATCATCATGAACCACCAAAATGTCGGTCACGTCAATACCATAAAAGCTACACATTGATTGTACCGAGCGACCGCTCTCGTTCATGAATGTCTGAGGCTTTAGCAGCCAAGCGTCTGCCTCGCCCATTTTAGTCCGCGCCACGTCGCCCGAAAATTTTGATTGATACTCAAATGGAGCAGATGCGCTAGACGCTAATTGATCGCACCACCAAAAACCGACATTGTGACGAGTCACATCGTACTTGCTACCTGGATTTCCTAACCCTACGAGCAGTTTCATACTTACTTATATCCATCATCGAATTTATAAAAAAAGCCGAGCATCAATCGGTGCTCGGCTTTTATGCACATTAAAAACGACTTACGCCTCGCTTGACTCACCTTTATCTTCAGATTCTTCAGCGGCAGTCTCCTCACCACCCTCTGAATCATCAGCACTTGACCCGTCCTCATCGGCAGCAGGACCTCGGGCCTTTTGTATAGCTACAACACCAAGATCCTCTCCGCCTCTTATCAAATGAGCAGATTCAACGCCTTCAGGAAGATTTAATTGAGATAAATGTATTGAGTCACCGATCTCTAAGGCGCCACAATCAACTTCAATATATTCCGGTAAATTTCCTGGCAAGCAAGATACCTCAACCTCAGATTCGATTCGATTTACAACACCTCCACCGAGTTTTACGCTTGGCGCATTCTCTTCATTAGTGAAATGAAGCGGTACGCGCATTGTAATCTTCTCTTTCGCCGATACACGCTGAAAATCAACATGCAGTATCTCTGCTCTCCAAGGATGCATTTGGTAATCTCGTAGAAGCACTTTCTCTGACTTACCGCTTAGAGACATATCCAGAATAGAAGCATGAAATACTTCCTTCTTGAGTTGTTGCAAAGTCTCTTTATGATCGAGCTCGATCATTTCAGCCTTTGATTGGCCACCATACACTACGCCCGGTACTTTACCCGCTCTGCGGAGACGGCGGCTCGCACCCGTTCCCTGCGCAGATCGAACTTCAGCATTAATTTTCATATCTGACATTTTACTTCTCCAATTTAAAAAGGAACATCCTCGCGACCAATTCAGTTCCCGTACAAAAACGCTAGTTTAACCCAGCAAGCGATAACCTTTTTTAATCTATAAACAGCGATGACACAGAATCTTCATTACTTATGCGACGAATTGTCTCAGCAAAAAGATTTGCGATCGATAATTGACGTATTTTATCGCATCCTTGAGCCTCATCCGAAAGCGGTATGGTATCCGTAACCACCAATTCATCAATCTCTGAGCTCGAAATTCTCTCAATCGCCTTTCCCGAGAGGACAGGATGAGTACAGTAAGCCAAGACCTTCTTAGCACCTTTTCTTTTGAGAGCAGCTCCTGCCTCACAGAGTGTATTTGCCGTATCCACCATATCATCCATAAGAACACATGTTCTCCCATCTACCTCACCAATAATATTCATAACGGTAGAGACATTGGGCTTCGGTCGACGTTTATCGATAATTGCTAAATCTGACTCAAGCCTCTTCGCTAAGGCTCTAGCACGCACAACTCCACCAACATCTGGTGACACAACAATTAGATCCTCATAGCCGCACTTCCAGATATCTCCCAAAAGCACTGGTGCTGCATAAACGTTATCGACTGGTATATCAAAGAATCCTTGAATTTGGTCAGCATGCAGATCCATAGTTAGCAAGCGATCCACGCCAGCAGCCTGTAGGCAATTAGCAACGACTTTAGCACTGATCGCCACCCTCGCGGAGCGCGGTCTTCGATCTTGTCGTGCGTAACCTAAATAAGGAATTGCCGCAGTAATGCGCCCCGCAGAAGATCTTTTCAAAGCGTCGACCATCAGCAATATTTCCATCAAGCTCTCGTTGGTGGGAGTACACGCAGACTGAAGAACGAAAATATCTCTACCCCGAACGTTCTCTAGAAGCTCGACCATGACTTCTCCGTCACTAAATCTGCCAACGGTTGCTCGGCCTAGACCTATATTTAAATGTTTCGCCACTTGCGCAGCAAGGGCCGGGTTCGCGTTACCCGTAAATACCATCAAACTTTCGTAGGCCATACCGTTACAGATCTCCAGGAGAAAAATTTAAATAGCGCATCCGACGGTCAACAGACAGATTAAACTATGCTTATTTGATTTAAGCTAAACGTTATTACTAATTGATCAATGACTTCAGCAAAAAATTCTGGCTGGGGAGGAAGGATTCGAACCTTCGCATGCCGGAATCAAAATCCGGTGCCTTAACCAACTTGGCTACTCCCCAAAAACTTACCTATCTAATCACCAATCCAATCAACCAACGGGTGACAATCCAACCCTCGAGCCACAAACCCAAACCAGCCCTCGGGAATCTGTGCCAACACAGCATTAGCTTGGCCAAACCCAGCAAACGAGCAAAATACACTCGAGCCGGAACCGCTCATTGAAGCAGTTCCGAACTGTCCCAGCCAATCTAACGCCGACCGCACCTCTGGAAATGATCGGCATACCGCCTCTTGGAGGTCATTTTGACCCTCGTATAAGGAAAAGTCCGCTATTTTGATAGGTTTGGAATTTCGTGTCAATTCTGGATCACCAAACACAGTTGGAGTGGACACAAGGCAATTAGGATGAACCACCAGATACCAAGCTTCAGCGAGCTCGAGGGGCACGAGTTGCTCACCAATGCCTTCCGCAAAAGCACTTCGACCAAATACGAAAAAAGGAACGTCGGCACCAAGCGAAACGGCTAACGTAAGCAGCTCACTTCTTGTTAAATTTAAACCCCATAATTTGTTCATTACAAGGAGTACCGTCGCGGCGTCTGAGCTACCTCCTCCTAGCCCACCGCCAAATGGAATACGTTTAACAATATCCAACTCGACGCCCTGCTCAATCGAGCCGTGTTCCGCCAGCAAGCGGGCTGCGCGAACCGCGAGATCTTCTGTATCGGGCCATTGGTGCTGCGATACGCGCCTGATTATTTTCTGGGGAGTGAGTCGAAAACCAACCGAATCAGCAAAATCTAATAATCGGAATACCGTCTGCAAGAAATGATAACCATCGCCTCTCTGTCCAGTTATTCGTAAAAATAAGTTAATTTTAGATGGTGCTGGGAAATAATCAAAACCTTCTCGAGTCGTCACAAATCAAGCCTTTTCCAATCGTCCAGCACGAAACGTATTTTGAGATCTCGAACCTCGAGTCTGATGACACGAGGACGAGGAGATTGCTCAACATAGCGTTCGAACGTAACTTTCCATCCATCTTGCTCAAGATAAGTTAAGCGTTGCCACGCATCTCTCGGTGACATTTTGTCTAGCGCGCTGACAGGATTAACCTGTCCTTGGGCCCAATACTTCAGACTACCCAACGGTAGAGGCCAGCCGAGCACACGCTCAGTCAATGCTTCCACGGATACCGCCTCATACACTTGGTCCTTGGTCTCCAAAACTGCTCCTGTCCGAGGTGAGACCAAAATCACTGCAATAATGGATCCGATAGGAGTATAAACATCTACAGCATCAACATCGCCCCGATGACTCCACTTAATCCGAGCAGAACCACCCTCGCCGTCCGCTTGCACGGCTACGCGCCCAGAGAGCTCAAAGTCTCCATAGACTCCAGGTTTTGCTACTGATTTAACGTCTTGAAAGAGCGAACAGCCCGCCAACAAGACGCAAAGTAAAAGATAAGAACCCCACGTCTTAATCCATCTCATACCGTTCCACAGTTTCGAGAAGCACATCGTTATCTGGGAATTGGTCGAGTGCGCTTGTCCATACCGATTTTGCCTCAACCTCACGACCCTGAGCCCAAAGTGCTTCTCCGAGATGTGCCGCTATCTCAGGATGTCGCTCAAGCTCATAGGCTCTTTGCAAAAGCGTAATACTTTTTTCGTAATCCTTAAGCTTAAACTCAACCCAACCCATACTATCGATATAAACAGGATCGTCGGGTGACAGTTCTAGCGCACGAACCAACAAGGCTTTGGCTTCATCAAATCGATCAGTTTTGTCTGCTAATGTGTATCCTAGGGCGTTATAAGCTTGAGCGTTATCGGGTTGCAGCTCGATTAAACGTCTCAACCTTGTCTCTAATATATCTAAACGACCGACCTGTTCAGCCGCCATAGCTGAGCTATAAAGGAGGCTGAGTTCATCAGGCGCCGCCTCTAACCCTTTATCAAGGACAGAAAAATACGCCTCAAGATCTCCCGACTCTCGATACATCATGCCTTGAAGCTCAACAAAGACAACGAAATACTCCGGAGTCTCGTTAGCTCGTTGATTGAGGTATGCGATAGTCGGCTCAAGACCTTCCGTTGCTAACTTAATTTTAGCCAGGTGTGATTGGGCTTCTATAAAACGAGCCCCCTTTGGCACGCTCGAAAACCAATTCGCTGCGGCTGGGAGCGCACCTAATTTTTCATCAATAAGTCCTAATTGAAAGTAGGCAGAGGCTCGATCCTCATAGCCAAGCGCAAGCGCCCGGTGAACTCTCGCCTTAGATTCCTCAAATTCTCCAATTTCAAACAACACTAAAGCCAGCGTAAATCGGATATTGGCGTTACTCGCATCTTCTCGAGCTAAATGTTGAAGGTGTGGAATCGCATCCTCATAACGCTCCTCCCGAATTAAGTCTCCAACAACGCTTGTTCGAACACCGTTCGCGTTAGGATGAGATTCTAAAAATTCTGATAAGAATTCAAGCGAACGATCACCATCAATCTGACGCAACGCAGAGGCTTTGAGTAAAGCCGCATCCTCAGAAGTGGGCTGGTAAGTCAACGCCTCACCAGCAAGCGCAGTAGCGTCTTGAGCAAGTCCTGCTCTCCAAGCGGATTGACCAAGCAACAATGATTTTAAGAAAGAATTAGGAATACCTTGAGTCGCTTCTGAAAGGAAGCGATAGCCGCCAACACGATCTTGAGCTCTCGCCACCAATTCAGAAACATATTGCAACTTTTTATCCAGTTCACTTTCGTTATTACTCAAAAAATCGTCTACCAGCGGCTTTGCAGTTGCGAATTCGTTATTACTCAGAATAACCGTTAAGTAAACAAAGCGCGCCTTAATTGAATCGGGATCCAATCGAAACCAAACCTCAGCAGCTTCTAAAGCCAGATCCAGCCGACGCGCAGTGTTAGCGGCATCGGCAGCCATTTCCGCGATATCTGCCCTCTCTTCGCTTCTGAGAATGTCGACCAACGTTTCCGCCGCGAGATCGTAAAGTTTGTTATGTTTTGCAAATTCGGCAATCAAGAATTTGTACATCAAGTCCGAACGAAAAGCGCCGGCGCTTACATCTCTTCGGCGCACGTCTTGCGAGGGATTGAAGTCGTCACCAAGTTGAGACGCTTGAGCAACATAGCTGTCTCGTTGGGAATAAAACGAACATTCGCCACAGACACCCACGCTATCATGCGTTGTAGCTGCCCCGAGGAGGCCGGTATAAACAAAAGAGCTGATGAACAGCGATAACAGTATTTTCATAATTCGCTCACAAGAGAGTTTTAGTTAATGTCTTATGATCCGGATTAATGCAAAAAATTCACATTGTCTATCATCCAATAATGCGCACAACCTTCAAAGAACGACTAAGTTTGTTATATTACCTCACTTAATCTGACAACATTCGTAATCGTATATACCGCAGTCATCACTAAACTCAGCATCTCGAATCAAGTCATTAATATCCGTTTACATCAAACTTTAATTAGAAAAACATGGTCGATACAGATAACTCCTTAACATTGTCAGCATCCGGGTTGACAAGGAAGTACGGCAACAACGTTGCCGTGAGTGACGTGTCTTTGGCGTTGAAAAAAGGAGAAATTATCGGGCTATTGGGGCCTAACGGTGCCGGAAAATCTACAACAATGAAAATGATCACCGGTAACCTGGCACCGACCGAGGGCTCTATTAAAGTGTGCGGTATAGACTTAATAGACGACCCGATTATCGCGAAAACAAAAATCGGTTATTTACCTGAAATTCCACCCGTATACAAAGAACTCCGAGTCAATGAGTATCTAAAATTAGTTGCAAAACTTCATAAGGTCAGTTCCAAACGAGTGTCATCAGCCGTAGATAACGCCAAAGAAAGAACGGGGTTGACGGAAATGAGTGAACGCCTAATTGGCTCTCTTTCCAAGGGTTTTCAGCAGCGAGTCGGTATCGCTCAGGCGATTATTCATGAGCCTGAAGTGGTCATTTTAGACGAGCCGACGGTGGGATTAGATCCAAACCAAATTATAGAAATTCGATCACTTATTAAAGAGTTGGGAGAGCACCACAGCGTCATTCTCTCTACTCATATCCTTCCTGAAGTCGAAGCGATTTGCGATAGCGTTCAGATATTACACAAGGGCAAAGTTGTCTTTGATGATGAGATTGGAGGTCTGAGAAAATTCAGATCTGGAAAGTCCATTCAAGCTTCTTTCCGCACTCCCCCTACTCAGGAAATACTCGAAAAAAAATTAACGAACGTAAAAGTTTCCCAAGTGCGCGAGGGCGTATATCGCATTTCTGGACTTGAATTAGAGGACGATCCGACGGATGTTCTTGTTCAACTTAGTGTTCATGAACAATGGGGGTTATTCGAACTCGTTGGCGCTCAAGCAAGTGTCGAAGAGGTATTTGTAGAACTTACTACGCAAGATGAAACAGCAATATGATCCACATCCTTGTACCACTTGAAATATTGAAGAGTATAAAATGATTTTTGTTATCGCGTTAAAAGAGCTCCGGTCAATGTTTGCCTCTCCCTTGGCCTGGGTCGTCTTGGCGTTTGTTCAAGGTTTTCTTGCCAATGTCTTCCTAAAACAAGTAGACACATTCATGATCATCCAAGCGCAACTTGCGAGAACACCTAATGCACCTGGACTCACTGAACTTGCTGTTGTGCCAATGTTCGGTGCTGCTCAAATGGTTTTGTTGATGTCTATCCCGCTCTTAACAATGAGGCTGATATCGGAGGAGAAGCGTAACCAAACCATGGCGCTACTTGTATCTGCGCCCATATCTATGACACAAATCATTGTCGGTAAATTTACCGCAATGGTGGCATTCCTGTGCTTAATCCTCGCGCTCATAGCGGCGATGTCATTCTCATTACTCGCTGGTGGCGCAATTGATTTAGGTCTAATCGCCGCCAATCTGCTAGGACTCTTACTCTTAGGCATGGCGTTCTCCTCAATTGGAATTTTTATATCATGTTTGACCATGCATCCGGTCGTGGCAGCCGTCATGACGTTAGCTGTTTTTATGGGCTTTTGGGTAATCGGGCTCGCCGCGTCAGACCCGGGTAGTTGGCTTAACTGGGTATCAATCTCAAAGAGGTTTGAAGGATTTTTGGATGGATATGTCTCGCTACCTGACGTCACTTTTTTCTTGGTTGTGATTACCCTCTTTATCTTTTTATCAATTCGTAAACTTGATTCGGAACGGCTGAGCGCATGAAGATTAACGCTAAATTTAGATTCCAGCTCCTCATTCAAAATGGCTTGTTTGTAGGTCTTTTGCTTGGCATCGCCGGCGCAGTTATTTTCTTGGCCGAAGAATCAAATGTTCGTTGGGACCTGACGCACAGCCAGCGAAACACGCTCTCTCCAGCGACCGTTGAAATACTCAAGAAAATCGAAGCACCAATTAGTATCACGGCGTTTGTTACCACTGATGCTGAAGGGGATTTACGCCAGCCTATCGTCAATTTTCTCACACCCTATCAGCTTGAAAAAAACAATCTTCAAGTTAGTTTTGTTAACCCAAGAGAAGATCCATTTGCCGCAAAAAAAGCTGGAGTTACGGTTAATGGAGAATTAGTCATTGAACTTGACGGTCGTACAGAAAAACTCAAAACATTAAACGAGCAAGACCTAACCAACCTACTTATCCGCTTAATGAGAACGGAACAACAAGTCATTACCGCCTTAGTGGGACACGGTGAGGGCGATTTCTCCAGACAAGGGAGTAAAGATCTGAGTGACCTTGGGAAAAAGCTATCTTCGCGCGGGTTTAGCTTAGATATTTTAAATTTTGCTTCAGGACAAGACCTAAGCCCCGATGAAGCCGTTTTAGTCATCGGCGCGCCTACAGTTTCGCTGCTTCCGGGAGAAGTAAATCGAATCAAGAGATATCTGCAGGGTGGAGGTAATTTGCTTTGGATGATTGACGATGAAACGACTGCGGGATTAGATCCAATAGCTGACACACTTGGTATCGCACTACCTACTGGCATCGTGATTGATCCTAGCGCTCGATCACAAAATGGTTCAATAGCATTTTCGCTCGCACAGCAATACGCTGATCACCCTGTGACTGAACTAATGAATGTCAATACAGTTTTCCCCTATGCGAGGGGAATCTTTGAGGCGGGCAATACGGGATACAGTTTTACGTCGTTAATTACGGTCGCGCCTCAAGGTTGGATTGAAACACGCGGCCTCAAGAATGCCACCTACCAAGAAGATGAAGATATCAAAGGCCCGATCACCATTGCAGCAGCAATGGAACGAAACGTTGATGACAAACGCCAAAGAATAGTTATCGTCGGTTCGGGAAAAGCATTTTCTAATGAATTCTTAGCTTCATTAGGGAATTCTGATCTGATCACTAATGTTATCAACTGGATTTCAGGAGATGACGCCCTCATCTCAATTGCGCCCAAATCCAGAGTTGATATGTCGTTAAATCTACCGCCTCTAGCGATTTCATTAATTGTTTCAGGGTTTTTATTTGCCGGACCAATTGGCTTGTTAATCTCCGGGACCCTTATTTGGTGGTTGCGACGCAGGGCATGAAATCTCGACTATTACTTAATCTACTGCTAATTGGAGTCCTCGCACTACTAGGCGCGTATCTATTTTTGAATCAAGAGCCTGAGATTGTCAAATCTGATCAACTCGTAGACCTAGATAAGAATGAGATTGATCGGATTACGATCGTGAGAGAAAACAGTTTCGAGATGGACTTCAAAAAAAACGGAATCACGTGGACAATTACAAAACCGTTTCGGGCGCGCGCAAACTCTGAAGTTATAAAACTCGTTCTTGATCTTGCAGAGGCGCCAATCATTAATGAGGTGAACAAATCCTCTGAGAAATTCGGATTTAATCCACCGCAGTACACCGTGATTCTAGACCAAGAGATCATTAAGTTTGGCAATATTAATGACGTAACTAACGAACAGTATTTGAAAGTGAACGACCGGGTATTTCTGACAAAAACGCATCACGGATATAACTTACCCTATGATCCTATCAAGGTCGTTGACAGAAAATTGTTAGGCGCGGAAGAGGTCCCTGTAAAATTTGAAACAAAGACCTGGCGTGCAGAGCGTGGGGCCAATGGAATATGGGCGATGACCTCTAAAACTGGAAACTTACCGATGATCACTTCTGCCAAAATAAAAATTTGGGCGATGGGTTGGCCCTACACCACCGCAACACAGACAACTATTACAGAGCGACCAACCGATTCCATGACCAATTCAATTAAGGTCTCATTCGAAAATGGACGTCAAATCAGTGTATCGATCGAGGAAATAGAAAAGGGCTATCTTTTACATCGATCTGACGAGGATATTATCTACAAGGTTGGAAGTGACGCAGGCCTGCGGTTAATAGATCCTTATGAGGTCGCCCGCACCCTTTAAATAAGGGCTTAATTTAATGCCCGAGTTACCAGAAGTTGAAATTACTAAGCAAGGTATAGAGCCTTTTCTAACGGGACAGACAATAGAGAAAATTGTTCTTCGTAATCTGCAGCTTAGATGGCCAATTCCACGTAAACTTCGTACGATATTGCCAGGCCTAAAAATCGCCTCCATTGCACGCAGAGCGAAATATATTCTGATTGACTGCTCGACAGGTTGGCTGATCATTCACCTCGGGATGTCCGGCAGCCTGCGAGTCTTAAGTTCCTCAAATGAAGCCCCGGCTAAGCACGATCATTACGATCTTCACGTATCGGACAACACGATCATTCGTTATCGAGACCCAAGAAAATTTGGTGCGCTTATATGGACTACCATTAACCCCAATAATCACCGCTTGATTAGTCACCTGGGACCGGAGCCATTAGATGACGAATTTAATCGAGATTTTTTATATCAAAAACTGCGCACTAAATCTTCATCTATCAAACTACAAATAATGAATAACCAGGTTGTTACCGGAGTCGGAAACATATACGCGAACGAATCATTATTTCATGCCGGTATTCGTCCGACCCGCCGTGCCAATGAAGTAAGTCGTCCAAAACTAGAGCGTTTGATTGCGGCGATCAAGAAAACCCTTAAGAGAGCCATTCAAGCAGGAGGAAGCAGCCTTCAAGACTTTTACTTGACCGATGGATCTACAGGCTACTTTCAACAAGAATATATGGTGTACGGTCGTGAAGGGGAATCTTGTCACAAATGCGAAACGACCATTAAATCAATCACGTTAGGGCAAAGATCATCTTTTTACTGTCCAAAGTGTCAAAAGTAGCCTAACCACCGTTCAATACAACCTTCATCAAGTGCTCATATCTTATTTGCAATAGTTCCTTGCTCTCAATGCGATCAGGGTTAACTGGGATGCAGTCCACAGGACACACCTCCTGACATTGTGGATTTTCAAAATGTCCGACGCACTCGGTGCATTTTTCGGGATCTATCTCGTATATGTCCTCGCCTTGGTAAATAGCCTCGTTAGGACATTCAGGCTCACAAACGTCACAATTGATACAGTCGTCCGTTATCATCAAAGACATTACTGACTCCCAGACTCGCTCATTTTCTGTTTAATGTATTTAAGTACGATGGGATTAACAAATGCTGAAACATCACCGCCAAACAAAGCAATTTCTCGTACCATCGTCGCGGATATGAAGGTGTACTGCTCTGCAGGGGTCAAAAACAGAGTTTCCACATCTGGGTAAAGGTTGCGATTCATACCTGCGAGCTGAAATTCATATTCAAAATCAGAAACAGCCCTTAATCCTCTCAAAACAATTTGTGCACCCTGCCTTTGGATAAAATCCATCAACAATCCTTCAAAGCCCATCACCGAAACATTATCAAAGGGCTGAAGTACCTCTTTAGTGATCTCCACACGTTCCTCAAGGGTAAATAACGGTTTTTTGGTCCGGCTATCAGCAACAGCCACAATAACCTCATCAAAAACATGTGAGGCTCGACGCACAAGGTCCTCGTGCCCCGCAGTCAATGGGTCAAAGGTCCCTGGATAAACTACTCTTTTTATTTCGTTCTGCATCTTATCTTTGAAACTCCCATAGCGCGAAGTGAACACGACCGGCTTTTGCGATCCTTAACGACTTAAAATCTTTCGGGACCTCGAGTGACTGAGCCGACTCTAAGTAGATTCTACATCCATTAGAGAGATGCCTCGGTAAAATTTCCAATACATCTTCCATTAGAGAATTCTCGGCAAAGGGCGGATCTAGAAATACCACATCGTAACTTTGTTTATTCTGCCTTAGAAAATGAGTTGCTTCAGAACACGTAACAGTCATGTTCTCAATCCCTGTCTTACGACAATTCTCTTCGGCAGAAGCACATACTTTTGTATTGAGATCAACAGCATCAACACGAGTGGCACCTCGCGAGACTGCCTCAAATGCTAAGGCTGCGCTACCGGCGAACAAATCTAGACAAACTAAGTCGTCTAACCTCTGGCCGAGCCAATTAAACAAAGTTTCCCTCACTCGGTCCGGCGTTGGCCTAAGCCCCTTAAGGTCTGGGAAATGTAAGATCCTGCCTCTTAAATCACCGCCAATAATTCGAACTGCATTAGCCATTGGGTTCAGTTAAAGATCTTTCGGGCCCGACAATAATACGTACGGTTTTATCCAAACTCATCCGACGACTGATTGCATCTCTGATTTGCTGGAGCGTCACAGCCTCCACACGACTTGAGAAGCTGTCAATATAATTTAGAGGCAAATCATAAAAATTGATGATTGAATAATAGTCGAGTAATTCACCGTTACTATCCACATTCAGAGCAAATGCTCCAACAAAATATTTTTTTGCACGTTCAACCTGTTCAGCATCTGGGCCATTTTCAATGAAGTCATTAAGGATATTTAACGTAACATTTAGGGCGTCCCAGGCTTGATCTTTTCTTGTTTGAAATGCAATCACAAACGGCCCAGGATCTCTAAGTGGGTTGAAATAACTTCCGACACCATAAGTCATCCCTCTGCGCTCTCGCAGCTCATCGTAAAGGATCGAGGTCATTCCGCCACCACCTAGTATTTGGTTCGCTAATGCCAGCGGCAAATGATCAGGGTCTCCCCTTTTAAACCCGACCATACCAATACGAATATGGGCTTGGGCTGAGTCATGAGGAATAATCAATTCCTCGACCTTGGTTTTTGCCTTGACACTTATCAATTGTTCGCGCTCTTTTGCCCCTTTAGGCAAACCATCCGATATGCTATCAGCGATTTCTTTTGCCCGGTCTTCGTTCAAGTCGCCTACGATTGTTATCACAGCATTACTCGCCCGATAAAACCTCTGGTGAAACCCTACGAGATCGCTTCTCGTCAGAGATCCAATTGTCTGCTCTGTGCCAATTCCTGTAAAACGATATGGATGTTCGCCGAACAATGACTTCGACATCAATTTTGCCGCAATTGCACTGGGTCGAGTGTTTCGTTCACGCAAAGAAACGATGGTTGCTTCTTTTTCTCTATCCAATATCTCTGCCGGAAATACTGGATTCGATAGTATTTCAGCTAGAAGCGAGATCGAGTCCGTCAGCGGTTCGTCATAAGACAAGCTTCTTAACGACACGCCCGACCGATCCAAATCAAAGTTACCGCCCATTTGGGATCCGGTGGTTGCGAGTCTCTCCGCGATAGCGAACTCATCATACTGTTGTGTTCCTTTGTCGAGCAACTGCATTGTTAGTCGAGCTAGCCCCTGTTTATCGGCCGGATCAAACGCTGCTCCAGCAAAAAAATCGACTGATACGTCCACCATGGGCAATCCCGAAGATTGGATGAAGATAACCTGAGAACCAGAATCCGTATCCCACTGCTCTCTTACTTGACCGTGAGTAACGGACGAATAGCACCAGACGAAAATGAATAAGATTCGAGGATATAAACCCGTTAAATTACTCAGGCCTTTCATGACATTCAACATAACAATACTCCCCGGATACGAACTAATTAGAAATCTTTGGCTCAAGAATCGCTGTAGTGGTGTGTTTTCCAACCAAGTATTTTCTCGCGACCTCTTGAACCTGTAGAGGCGTGACAGCTCTTAATTTTTCGTTAATTGCATCAGGAGCATCTGGTGCAAACCCTATCGCCCACATTCGACCCATTCGACTGGCTTGCCCAAGAACTGAGTCACCCGAAAAAACCTGACCAGCAATGACTTGGGCCTTAACACGATTCAATTCGGCGTCGCTTACCTCACCGTTAATAAGTTTAATAATCTCATCATTCCATCCGGCTTCCAGCTCCATCAAGGTACGACCCTCAACAGGCGAGAATGAAACATAAAATGCCCCTGGGCCTCGTCTCAAACCATCGTAACTCACGCTAACTGAATGTGCGATTTTTTCCTCCGACACTAGTCGTTTATGCAATCGAGCCGCAGAATGCCCATCGAGCACTCCCGCCAACAAATATAACGCGTAAGGCTCCCAGTCCATCTCAACGTCTGACAGTTTTGGCGCTGAGTAAGCAATGATTTGAGATTGTAGAGTAGTGTTTGCCTGTACCGTGACTGTGCGACTACCAAGGCGCGCTGGCTCTTCTTGTGGTTTTCTTTGCGGTAATAACTTCGACTCTATGTTTCCAAAATACTTTTCCGCGAGCAGGACGACATTCTCCGGCTCCGCATCTCCCGCAATGACCAAAGCAGCATTATTAGGCACGTACCACTGACGATGCCAATCTGCAGCATCCTCGATCGTTAAATGTTCGAGGTCATTCATCCATCCAACTATAGGAGTTCTGTAGGGATGTGCCACGTACATTGCAGCAGCGAGCTGCTCCATGAGTAATCCGCGAGGATTGTCGTCGACTCTTTGCCGTCTCTCCTCCATCACTACCCGCAACTCATTATTGAATTCCTTGTCACGCAACAACAAATTTTGCATACGGTCTGCTTCGAGTTGCATAGCCAACTCAAGCTCCGAACTATGAAGCTCTTGCAGATATCCAGTGTAGTCGGTGGATGTAAACGCATTTGACCGGCCACCCGTCGCAGAGATTTTCCTTGCGTGATCTCCTGGGGCGACTGTTTCCGTGCCTTGAAACATCATGTGCTCGAGCAAATGAGCAATCCCAGTGCGCCCATTTACCTCATCGATACTTCCAGCACGGTACCAAACCATTACGGCAGCGACAGGTGAACGATGATCAGGCTTGACGATGATTTCTAAGCCATTTGCAAGCGTATGTTGAAATATGGGTGGTTTCCCCGGGCCCGTAGCGGCTTCGACCCCAACTGCAAAAAGGAGCGAGATCACTATGTTAATTACAAAAAAATGTCGTAATACGTCTATTTTCATACAACTCACCGCCTGAAGTCTTGAATGGATCAAAAAAAGTAGCACCAATAAATAACGCGCGCTACTTTCGTGTTCAGAGTTTACAATAAAGGCTCTTAAGTATTCGCAATGATCGAATTAGATAAAAAGATAAAGTGCAACAAAGTATGTTTAGTTTTCTAAAGCCCCGTAAAGTTTCAAAAGTCTCGGATAATTCGGAAGAAGCGGCACAAACTGCGTCAGATTCGATGTCACGAAAAAGCTGGGCCGACAGTCTTTCCTTGACTCGCTCCAAACTAGGGAAAAGAATTGCCGAAATTTTTTCGACTAATACATTGGTTGACGACGATTTATTTGAACAGCTTGAAACCGTGTTACTCACAAGTGACGTCGGAGTCAGCGCAACGCAACAGCTGATTAAAAAAACGAGAGCCATCGCTAAAAAAAACAACCTTCAAACGGCTTCAGAAGTAAAAGGCGCCCTTAAAACAGAGATGTTGAGCTTGTTGAATCGGTTAAGTAATCCCTCACAAGAAAAAGCTGGACATCCATACGTTATATTGATTGCAGGTGTCAATGGGGCAGGAAAAACAACCACCATCGGGAAGCTTACGAAACAGTTCACAGAAGCCGGCAAAAGCGTGCTGCTTGCTGCCGGGGATACCTTCCGAGCTGCGGCAGAGGAACAAATCAAAATTTGGGGTGAACGAAACCAAGTAACGGTTGTATCCCAGGAGCGCGGGGACTCCGCAGCGGTCATCTTTGACGCTATACAATCTGCACAATCAAAAAATATCGATATCGTATTAGCTGATACGGCAGGACGCCTTCCAACACAAAAACATTTAATGGCTGAACTAGAAAAAGTGAAACGTGTTATGAGTAAGGCCATCGACACAGCACCAAATGAGGTGACGCTAGTTATAGATGCAAATACGGGCCAAAATGCAATCGAACAGGTAAAATCATTCGACAAAGCGTTAGGTGTGGACAGCATTGTTTTAACGAAGCTCGACGGAACCGCAAAGGGAGGATGCCTATTCGGAGTTGCCGAATATAGAGATATTCCAATAAAGTATGTGGGTATCGGAGAAGGTATTGAAGATTTGATACCTTTTTCAGCAGAAGATTTCATTGACGCGATGTTTGAAGAGTAGGTATTAAAACTAACGAAAACATAAATGATAGAAACCGAAAACCTATCTAAGAGATACCCCGGAGGCCACCAAGCGCTCAAAGACGTATCGATTTCAATCCAAGAAGGGGAAATGGTCTTTCTCACAGGCCATTCAGGGGCCGGGAAGTCGACGTTGATGAAACTGATTGGCGGCATTGAAAAAGCCACCAATGGCTCGGTGACGATTAATGGCACCAAACTTTCATCACTAAATCGTTCGGCATTGCCTTATCTCAGACGTAATTTCGGATTCGTTTTCCAAGATCATAAACTGCTGATCGACCGTAGCGTTTTTCATAATGTAGCTCTTCCATTACTAATTTCTGGATTTTCTAAGTCGGAAATAATGACAAGGGTTAGAGCAGCCCTGGATAAGGTCGGATTGCTCGAAAAGGAAAGCTTTAATCCACTGACGCTATCCGGTGGAGAACAACAACGTTTATGCATAGCGCGTGCCGTTGTGAATAAACCAGCAATTTTGCTTGCAGACGAGCCAACAGGTAACCTAGATCCAGGTTATGCCGCAGATATCGTAGCGATGTTCCGGGCATTTAACCGTGTAGGCGTGACAGTCGTCATTGCCACGCATGACCCTGCCATGATCCAAGGTTTAGGTGCGCGCATCATTGAGCTCAAGCAAGGAGAACTCCGAGCATGAATTGGTTTTATTTGAGATTTAGTGCTTTTAGCGACAGTGTTTTTAGACTTCTAAAACAACCAATCACTTCGATACTCCACATTTTGGGTATGGGTATTGCCCTATCGATCCCCATGGGATGCTACATGTTACTCGATGGCGCCGATCAGTTTTCCCGAAAATTAAATAACACAAGTCAGCTTAATGTATTCATAACGGCTAATTCGTCTGATGAAACAATAAAAATCGCTGAAAAACAGCTCACTGAGCTATTCGAAGGCGAAATCAATTTTATTGACCAAGATGAAGGACTTAAAGAATTATCAAAAAACTCGGAGTTTAGCGACCTAATCAAAAACTTGGATACGAATCCAATCCCGCATCTGTTCGTTCTAACACCTCAAGATAACAGCGCAGAAAAATTGACAGATATTGCTCGGACAATAGAGAGCTGGTCTTTTGTCGAGGAAGTTAGTTTCGATGCTCAGTGGGCCGTTAAACTAGAATCATTCATCAATTTATCGAAAATTCTTGTTATGCTGGTCGTACTTCTCATAGGGCTTGGGTTTGTCGCGACTATTTTCACAACCATACAACTTCAAATCACAATCCGTAAAGACGAAATTGAAGTAGCCCGGCTTGTCGGAGCAACTGGGCGGTTCATACGACGGCCGTTCCTCTACTACGGATTCATACAAGGATTGCTTGGCGGCTTATGTGCCGTTTTGATCATCTTTTTGGGCTTAAAATTCGGCCTAACTGCGATGCAACCAATGCTCGAACCACTCGGATTCGTCATCCTGGCCCCTAACTTAATTACGCTAAGCTCTCCCTTGGTGTTGAGCATTGGCCTCAGCCTTCTCGGTGCCTGGCTATCATCCAACAATCACCTCAAAAAAATCGATTGTTAACAATACGTTAGGTTATCCAACAGAACTTTCGTAGAACTTGGCACTCAGTTGAAGAGAGTGCTAAAATAGCGTAAACGGAGATAACATATGTCAAACGCGCTTACATCATTGTCGTTACCACCAATAGCGAGCCTGGATTTATATATCCAGGCGGTTAACCGCATCCCCTTACTAACAGCGGAAGAAGAAACACGTCTCGCCAAAAAGCTTAAGGAGGAAGAAGACCTTGAAGCCGCAAGATTGCTGATTATGTCGCATTTGCGTTTGGTAGTCTCAATCGCACGTAGATTCAATGGTTATGGGCTTTCTTTCGGAGATTTAATCCAAGAGGGTAATGTCGGCCTAATGAAAGCGGTTAAAAGGTACGACTACGAAAATGGTGCTCGACTCGTGTCGTTTGCGGTTCATTGGATCAAAGCCGAAATTCATGAATTTGTTTTGAAAAACTGGCGTATTGTTAAAGTTGCTACAACGAAAGCGCAACGAAAACTGTTTTTTAACTTGCGTAGTATGAAGTCTAGCTTGGACTCTCTTAGCAACAAAGAAATCCATCAGATATCAGAGGAATTGAACGTCAAAGTCAGTGATGTCACGGAGATGGAGACGCGTCTCTCCGGTTCAGACCTAACTCTCGACCCGCTGGGGGATAACGAGGAAGATGATTACTCTCCAATTTCGTATTTACAAAGTGCAAATTTAGAGCCATCCGCTGTTCTAGAGCAAAAACAAATGGGTCTGGCACAAAAAGAAGGTCTTGCCACCGCCCTAGCGAATCTTGATGATAGAAGTCGTGCGATTATTGAAGCGCGTTGGCTCAATGGCGATGATCAATCAACATTGCACGAATTGGCTGCTCAATATGGAGTTTCAGCTGAGCGGATCCGCCAAATTGAAGCTCAAGCCATGAAGAAAATGAAAGTCGCGATGACGCAATGAGACTGAACTTAGCGCAATAACAATTTGTTGCTTATCAGACTATAGGTCGTCATTTACCAGCAAACGCACATCATTTGTAAGTGTCTCAGTATCAGCTCCGTAAGGCACGAACAGGCGCACTTTTCCACTTTTATCAAAAATGTAAGTTCCAGCTGAATGGTCTACAGAATAATTGTCGGGCGTGGAGCCCGGTACCTTTTGATAAATTACTTTAAATTCCTTGGCAACCGTCTCAATCTCATCCAAAGTGCCCCAAAGTCCTAAAAAATTAGGGTTAAAAACCTCCATATAAGGTCCAATGTTGTCTAGCTTATCCCGCTCCGGATCAACCGTAACAAAGAGTACTTGAACATTTTGCGCATCGTTACCCAACTTTTCCATGACCCTGTTAAGTTCTGTCAGGGTAGTTGGACATATGTCAGGACAATGCATAAAGCCAAAAAATAAAATTACAACCTTGCTCTCGAAATCACCGAGACTCACTCGCTCACCACGATGGCTAGTTAACACAAAATCCCGAGCAAAATCAGCGCCAGTAATATCTGTATTAGCAAATCTTGTTTCATTTTTACTAGCCTTATCACACCCCACAGAGAAACCGAGTGCCATCATGATGAGTGCCACCTTTAAAACATTTCGAATAAAGAAAGACATAAGAAAAGCTAGAGAATTAGATAATGATCAAGCAGCAGTGCTAAAAAGATAAGCGATAAATACAAAATTGAATATCTGAACGTAGTCTTTGCAATTGCATCGGTATAAAACTGCCAAATTCGGTAAGAATAAAAAAGAAAAATTAACCCAAGGAAAAGAGCCGAAATGCCATATAACCAATCACTCATACCAACTACAAACGGTAGTAACGAAACCGCCAAAAGAATCAAGGTGTAGAGAAAAACATGTAACCGAGTAAAGGCCACTCCATGTGTTACCGGCAACATAGGGACCTCGGCTTTGGCATATTCCTCACGGCGATAAAGGGCTAATGCCCAGAAATGCGGTGGCGTCCATGCAAAAATAATTAAAAACAACAATAGTGATTCATGAGTGACCTCGCCAGTTACTGCTGCCCAACCAAGAATGGGCGGCATAGCGCCCGAAGCCCCTCCAATAACAATATTTTGCGGAGTCAATGGCTTGAGCACCATCGTATAGATGACCGCATATCCCACAAAAGTGCCAAGAGTCAGCCACATCGTCAAAGGATTAATAAACACGTAAAGTAAAACCAAACCCAGACCACCCACAATAACGGATACCGAGACAGTTTCGGTAACGCTAACAGCCCCAGTGGGCAATGGCCTTCCTCGGGTTCGTGCCATTACCGCATCAATCTTTTGCTCAATCAGGCAATTCACGGCAGCCGCAGCACCAGCCACCAACCATATACCGATAGACCCGTATATCAACACCTGTGCTGGCGCAAGGGAGGGCTGCGCTAAAAGCATACCTATAAAAGCGGTAAAGACAATAAGCATTACCACCCGGGGTTTTGTGAGCTTTACGTAATCCTCAAAACGGGTATACAAAGATGCGGTCGATGAACTCAAGGTAAGAGATGAATTGAACTAAAATAAAGACGTAAGTTTAACATTTAGCTGACCTCAAGACAGGTTATCACTAATTAATTTTTTTCCATGCTTTGGAGATCTTTAACAGCTTTTTAACATCCTTTTTCATGAGCGACGGATCAATTGTCAGAGGAAAACGCATCATTAAGTTACCAATTTGATCAACCAGGTATATGTAGTCTTTAGCCTCAGTTAGATCGCCAAACGCATCGAGTGCACGCGCATCCCTAACTGAGATAAATCTAGTGCCATCATATTCATCGGTCAACGTTTTCTGCAGCCTATTCCCAACGCTAAAATGGATCCGCTCCAACCTCTCCTTCTCAGCACCCTGAGTTAGTCGGATTTGACGCATAAGATATAACTTCTTAACGCAAGCATCGGTACACTCCGACGAGTCAATAGAAACAAAAGACCACAAGCCATTTAAATCCGAGAATAAAAATACATCATCGTCGATTGAGGGCACTTCTAAACCAGCAAGTGGAACTGGCTCGATTAATTCGCCATTATTCACGAACCCTTCAGGTTCCCACAAATGGTAAAGCGCCGTGGAGGCAATGACCGGTAGCAAGCATACCGTGAGTACAATCCAAGGAATCGAAGAATTATTTTTTTTACGCGTCACGTTGTTGTTTGATGAACCCATAATATATGTACAAAAATAAAATCAGAAAATTAAAAAGTATCCATTGCCCCGCGTAGGACAGGTGTGTTTCAATTCCAAAACTAGGGTCAGACCAAACCCGTTCGAAATTAGTCGTAACCCCCTCAACCGAATCAACCTGGACAACATAATCAAGCACGGCAATTGAATGCACTAGTCGATAACGAGCCAAATCGAGATTCTGCCAAATGTCCCCCTCTATGGTCACCTCAGATAACTCTAATGCACCCAAGCCGGGCTTAACTGCGGTTCCCGTAACAAGAACAGGGTCCTTAGGCATATCTATATCTGGCAACTGACCCAAGCTCCTCCCGCGAGGAATCCACCCCAGGTTGAGCAGAATAATAGCGTTCGACTCAGAAATTGATAAGGGCACCAATACTTCGTAGCCGGCCTGTCCTCGACGAATACGATTATCAAGTACCATTCGCTTTGACGCATCTAATGTGCCACGCACCTCCACCCTCTGGAACTCTAAATCTAAAGAAAGATCGATATTCTCGTTTAAACTTAACGTATCTCTAGCTTGCATCGTGATAAATCGAGACTCTAAGTCACGTTTATAATCGGCTCTCTTAAACTGCCAATATGCCGCAGACAAAGTTAATCCGAAGCCCAAAAGCGCGATAATTGTGATGATCGAGCTAGGATGCTTCATACTATATGGTATCTATTCAAAAATCACACACTAAAGGTTGAGCAACATGAAAATAATAGTGATCCTATTTTTAATTGCAATATTCGGAAGCCTAGCTTCGGCGCTCGTGTATATGGTACGCAATAAAGGCAACTCAGATGGGACCATTAAAGCTCTCACACTCAGAATCGGACTATCCGTTGTTCTTTTCGTTCTACTGATGGCTGGATCTTATTTTGGAATCATTTCACCATCCGGACTGTAAAAAACCCATCCGCCTAACGACGTATGGGTTTTCGTGGCATACGAGTATATTTTTACAGCCAATATACGAATATAAACAGCCCTAGCCAGACGACATCAACAAAGTGCCAATACCAGGCAACACCCTCAAAACCAAAATGAGCCTCTGGTTTGAAGTGGCCCCTTACTCCACGCAACCATATCACGATAAGCATGATTGTACCGAGCGTCACATGGAATCCGTGAAACCCTGTCAGCATATAAAAAGTTGCGCCGTAAGCACCGCTCTCGAGTGTCAAACCTAAATCACGATACCCATGAACATATTCCAAGACCTGCAAGCCCAGAAACAAAACGCCCAAGGCAATAGTCAGGAACATAAACCAATTTAATAACGCACGCTTTCCTTCTTTCAAGGCCCAGTGCGCGACCGTTATAGTCACTCCTGAGGTTAACAGCAGGGCAGTATTTATTGCTGGTAAGCCCCAAGCGCCCATAGGCGTAAACTTGCTATCAACTCCAGGGCCATCGGTTGGCCACCCGGCAACAAACCCGTCCCAAAGCAAAGATCCAGTTTCAGCATCTGACAACCAAGGAACTGATAAAACTCTCATGTAATAGAGCGCGCCAAAAAAAGCCGCGAAAAACATCACCTCGGAAAAGATGAACCAACTCATAGACCATCGGAAAGAGACATCTACTTGCTTATTGTATTTGCCGGACTCACTCTCACCAATGACCGTTCCAAACCAACCGAATAACATATAGGTCATGACAATGGCACCCACGAGCACTACATACCAGCCACCCGATACGGAATTCATGGTTAAGACTGCACCAAAAGCCAAGAAAAAGAGTCCAATCGAACCGACTATCGGCCAACGAGAAGGCTCTGGCAAATAATACCCACCGGATTGCGAGCTCATTGTTTATTCCCCTTTATTAATTTCATTTTTTAAATTTTCAACTTAATGTATTAAAACGCGATCTAATTAGCAACCGCTTTCACCAATGTGACTACTCCGATCACAAAACCTGCCGCGCATAGTAACCCTGCGATGATTACATGGTGAGGCCTAAGCGCACTCATATGCTGTTCCAAATCTTGCCTTTTACCAATGCCCGTAAACGCACAAAAAACCGCTCGTACTGCTTGCGCCGAAGTTTTGAAAGAAGGTCTCACGACCCAATCTCATAAATCTCAAAATTTGACGCCTGGTTCTCCAAGCTCTTGGTCCCCTCTATTTCAAACATTGTATAAGAAAGCGTGACTGTTCCCACATCCGATGGCAAGCTCGGGTCTATCACAAACACTACTGAGAATTCTCGCGTTTCACCGGCATTAATTTTTTGTTGGGTAAAACAAAAACATTCGAGCTTTTTGACGTACTGCGCTGCGTGCTGCGGACCATAACTTGGGATCGCTTGCGCATCGAAAGACATATTAGTTGGATTTGTTAACCGGAATGTCGCGTGAACTAACTCACCTGGATGAACATTCATCCTGACATCCACAGGAATTATTTGCCATCCAATCTCACTGCGCGTATTTGCATCGAACTCCATCATGACCGTTCGGCTCTCATCTACCTGAGTATTCACAATTTCATCGGGCTCGATCAGGTCATAAATTCCGGTCACTTCACAGATTTTTTTGTAAAGTGGCACAAGCGCGTACCCAAACGCAAACATGATTAATGCAACCACAACGAGCTTGCGCAGCATGTGCTTGTTTTGATTATCTAATTCTGTCTCATTCATTAGAATACAGCTCTACGAAGAATAAACCCTAAGAAGAATGCTAACGCTACCGTAGCCAATATCAACGCAGTCTTTTTATTTTTCGTCATCAATTTTAATCGTTATATTTTGAAAGCCTGATCGCCTACCCTGTGTGACGAGAACAGGTGGTTCGTCACACATCTCAGGCAATAAATTCCTAGTTCCTCAAATCTGGCGGAGTTTCAAAGCTGTGATATGGCGCTGGGGTCGGTAAATGCGTCCACTCAAGCGTCGTTGCTCCGTCCCAAGGCTGCTCTGGCGCTTTTTCTCCGCTACGTATCGCCTTTAGCAAAATGTACAAAAAGAAAACTTGCGACAGGCCAAATCCGAAAGCGCCGATGGAAGACACCATATTCCAATCAGCAAATTGCAAAGCATAATCCGGGATACGACGCGGCATACCCGCCAAACCGAGGAAGTGCTGCACAAAGAATGTGATATTGAAAAATATCAACGATAACCAAAAATGAATCTTACCAAGTCGCTCGTCGTACATCTTTCCAATCCATTTGGGTAGCCAGTAGTAGACTCCCGCAAAAGCAGCGAATAATGCTCCGGCAACCATCACGTAGTGGAAATGAGCTACAACGTAATATGTATCATGCAACTGAATATCAATCGGAGTAACTGCAAGCACTAGCCCCGTAAAACCACCGATCGTAAACAAGAATAAAAAGCCCTGAGCAAACAACATTGGTGTCTCGAAGGACATTGAGCCCTTCCACATCGTAGCAACCCAGTTGAATACCTTCACGCCTGTCGGAATAGCAATAAGCATAGTTGCAAACATGTAATACAGTTGAGCCTCCACAGGCATTCCAACGGTGTACATGTGGTGAGCCCATACTAAGAACGACAAAATCGCGATGGATGCGGTCGCGTAGACCATTGACGGATAGCCGAACAGTGGCTTACGAGAAAAAGTTGGGATGACTTCGGAGATAACACCGAACGCGGGTATAGCGATGATGTAGACCTCAGGATGGCCGAAAAACCAAAAAATGTGCTGATAGAGCACAGGATCACCACCACCAGCTGCATTAAAAAAGTGCGTACCAAAATGACGATCTGTAAGTGTCATGGTGACTGCTCCAGCAAGCACCGGCATAGAAGCAACCAACAAGTAGGCCGTAATCAGCCAGGTCCAAACAAAGAGTGGCATCTTCATCATCGTCATACCAGGGGCTCTCATATTGAGAATCGTCGTGATGATATTAATTGAGCCCATGATTGAGGACATTCCGAGAATGTGGATGGCAAAAATCATCATGTCCATGCCCATACCCTGCTGAATGGTGAGAGGAGCATACATGGTCCAACCGACACCACCCGCTCCACCAGGGGCCAACAAGGAGCCCATTAACAGTATTCCTGCTGGCGGTAGTAACCAAAAACTCCAATTATTCATTCTCGGAAACGCCATATCAGGCGCGCCAATCATCATTGGTATTTGCCAATTCGCAAAACCAACGAACGCCGGCATGATGGCGCCGAAGACCATGATCAAACCGTGCAAAGTCGTCATTTGGTTAAAAAACTCAGGCTCAACGACCTGAAGTCCGGGCTGGAATAATTCTGCCCTGATAACAAGTGCCATGACACCGCCGACAAGGAACATCGCAAAACTAAACCATAGATACATGGATCCAATATCTTTATGGTTGGTTGTTGTGACATACCGCATGATGCCAGTTGGCACGTGGTGGTCGTGACTATGATCGTGTACCGCTTCCATTTTGATTCTCCTTAGCCGAATCTCACTTCTTTTGATTAATACAAATTAAAACGTTAATCCGCTCTCGCCGCCGAAATTTCACTCGGCTGGATAATATCTCCACTCGAGTTAATCTCATTTCTCTGATAGGCAATTACTGCCGCTATATCGTAGTCCGATAAAATTGGCCCCCAAGCTGCCATCATAGGGTTCTTATCGCTACCATTCAAAATGATATCGAGATGACCTTCCATGGATCCTGTGGCAATCTTGCCGCCTTTAATCGCTGGAAACGTAGGCGGCATGCCCAGCCCACCCTCTTGGTGACAAGCAATACAGTTCGCGTTGTAGACTTGCTCACCTGCAGCAACTAACTCTGCAACCGCATATTCTTTATCTGGGTCAAAAGATGGGGCGCCAGACTCAGCTAATTTAGCTTGCATCCAGGTTTGGTAATCCTCTTCGCTAACAACTTCCACAACAATAGGCATAAAACCATGCTCTTTACCGCATAACTCATAACATTGACCGCGATACGTTCCTATCGTTTCTGCTTTAAATGCGATATCCCGTATGAAACCCGGAATGGCGTCCTGTTTTACGGCGAGGCCAGGAACTGACCAAGCATGTATCACGTCGTTTGAAGTCGTCAAAATTCGCACCTTCTTTCCGACTGGAACCACAACCTTATTATCCACCTCCAACAAATACGTCTCTTCTTTTTCAGCCCCACCATCTATTTGGTCTCTGGGAGTGGCTAGCGTACTGTAAAACTTCAAGCCTTCATCCAAATACTCATATCCCCAACGCCACTGATACCCAGTCGCTTTGATTGTCATATCTGACGCTGATGAATCACGAGTCGCGAGCAATAAGCGCGTTGCTGGAAAAGCCATCGCGATTAAAATCACGACGGGGATGACCGTCCAAATAATCTCTATCGTGGTGTTCTCGTGAAAATTCGATGCCTTATGACCAACCGACTTACGATGTTTTAGAATGGACCAAAACATAGCGCCAAACACAACAATAGAAATCCCCACAATGATCCACATCACTAGATTGTGAATCGCGTGTATTTCCTCACCTAGTAACGTTACTGAAGGCGTAAAATTCAGATTCCACTCGGCTGTCGCCATAGTTGGCAAAAACGCCATAATGATTCCAAGTGCCCGCAGACCAAATGAGCTTTTCATGCTTCCCCCCAACGTACTTTGAATAGTCGTAAAAACCGTCATTTTAACCTAAAAAAATAAAATACTTACACAGCGGCCAACAATTTAATTTGATTCATCAGATCCCTTTTTTTTGCCGCCGGCAAAAGTCTTCCAACTTCAAGTCTATTGCCGTGCGAACCTACAAATATTTTCATACGGTTCGGTCTAATTTGTTCCACAGAAATCTGAATCCAATATTTACTAAAGACCATCTTTTGGTGCACCCCAGAAAAGCTAGACTCAACAAAAATCTGATCATTTTCAACATATATCATTTCAAAATCGTTAGCCTGTTTCTTGAGCCAAAAATACGCCATACCGAGCGCCAGGCACTCCAAGCCTGCGTAGGGAAGCACAAGCCATAAACCGTAAGCCGCGAAACCGACAGCGATCGACATCGTTACCACACCTAAACACAAAAAAACAATTCTTACCGAGGAGTGAGCAGATTTTTGCCTGCGCATAATAATCTTCGGCTGATTTTCCAAGACATTTTTAATTGAATTTTCCAAACGAACACCATCTCACAAAACTAAAACTTTATGCGGTATAAACCGTTTGCCGCATAGACTGTCTTCGACTTTATCACACCAATTTTTGAGCTCGCAAGAACTAAGGTTGGAAGCGGAACTAAATTACATAAGCGATCTGTTAGAGGCGACTAGGCAACTTTTATATCAATAACCTTGCGCCCATTAGGCGAAGCTCTCTCCGCGGTCCGCCACGCATGGCCGAAAACCAATTCAGTTGTCACTGCTATTTGTCCGTCGTGCTCCCTTTTTAAAGACTCAGATAGCCATCGAACCTCTGCTCTACCCGACAGACCCCTCTGCTCACCCAGATCAAACGGCTCTGATCCATGCGCGCGAACATCCCGCAATAGAGCTAGCACGTCAGAATAAGTTAGCTTTAACTCCTCCATCTCCATAACCGGATCTGCAAATCCAACGCCCATAATACGGTCTCCCAAATCGTGCATGTCCAGGTGACGACACAACCGAAGTCCGCGTATACCATCGATTGGCCTCAACTCCTTCAAAGTATCAGGTCCTAAAGAGGAAAAAATAAACAACCCACCAGGCCTTAATACACGATGGACCTCTCTCAATACATCATCAAGTGCATCGCAACCATCGAAAAATGGTATGTCCAAATTTGAATAAACTAAATCGACAGAGGTCGAAGAAAGCGGTAACGCACTAAGGTCTCCGCACAGATTTACTACTTTGATTCTCCATGGCAGCCTAAATCGGCTTCTGTTCGTACGAACGAGCATGCGCGAATGAGCAAAATCTATCTTCGAGATTATTGATGCACTCGGGAATCGTTTTTCAAGTCGGTGTTCGCCGAAACCCGATGCCAATATTGCATCCGGTTCTAATGTGACTATGTCCAAACGCTCATTTAACCGCTTTGCTACCTCATCATACAAAAAAACCTGATAATCCGAACGAGTGAAGCGCTGATTTATCTGAGCTCTAACACGTTCCTTCATTAGATTTATCGCGCGACATCGTCGATTGGAACCAGTCCTAGTCGCGCGAATAGTTCATCATCCCCAAAAGCCGTTGCATTGGGCGTAGTTAATAACTTTTCGCCATAAAAAACTGAATTAGCTCCAGCATAAAAGCAAAGCGCTTGCATCTCATCCGACATATCTGTTCTACCAGCTGACAACCGTACCATAGCTTTCGGCATTGAAATCCTGGCAACAGCAATTGTTCTAACAAAGTCGATGGGATCTATGCTGTCAACATCTGCCATCGGTGTTCCTGGCACCTTTACCAAATTATTTATAGGTACACTTTGTGGGTAAGGATTCATATTTGCTAACTGAGCAATCATGTCAGCTCGGTCATCGAGCGACTCTCCCATGCCAATGATTCCACCGCAACAAACGGATACGCCGGCTTCTCTAACCCGCTGGAGCGTCACGTGCCGATCATCTTGTGTACGCGTCGAAATAATCTCCTCGTAATGATCGGAAGACGTATCTATGTTGTGATTGTAATAATCCAGGCCTGCATCTTTAAGCACCTCAGCTTGACCGTCCTTTAACAACCCCAAAGTGGCGCAGGTTTCCAGGCCGAGAGATTTAACTGCCGCAACCATTTCGGCGACTTTTGCTACGTCCTTGTCCTTGGGACCCCTCCAAGCCGCGCCCATGCAGAAACGACTTGCGCCATTCGCTTTTGCGACGCTCGCCGCTCGAACAACCTCTTCTAGCTTCATGAGGTCATCATCAACAACACCAGTATTGAACCGGACCGATTGAGGGCAATAACCACAATCTTCCGGGCAACCACCAGTCTTGATCGAAACCAACGTTGATAGTTGTATTGCGTTAGGCTTAAAGTGGTCCCGATGAACGTTTTGTGCCTCAAACAAAAGGTCCATAAAAGGCTTTTCAAATAACTTTTTGATTGCCTGCGTAGTCCATTTATCTTCATTCGCCAAAGGCGAGGAACTACTAGGTTGAATTTCTAAAGGCTCCACGTTCACATGTTCTCCTATAAACTCAAATTATCAATGCTTCGCCGTTTAGTCTTCATTACAAAGGCGCGTAGCATATTGTGTAGAAAGCTAACTGATGATCTATTGAAACACAAACATCTAATCAAACTAACTCTTTAAAAGTGTAAGTATAGTCATGTTTCAAATAATCTTATACCAACCTGAGATCCCTCCGAACACAGGTAATATCATTCGCCTATGTGCGAACACTGGATGTAACCTCGATCTCATAGAGCCTTTAGGTTTCCACTGGGACCATAAAGCCCTTGTTCGAGCAGGGCTCGACTATCACGAGTTCGCAAAAATACGAAAATATAAAAACTGGAACCTGTGGCGATCTGATCATCAGAGCGCGCGGGTCGTTGCATTTACGACTAAAGGTTCGAGCAGGTACGACCAATTTAAATTTGAATCGGGAGATTGTTTATTATTTGGACCAGAAACACGAGGTCTTCCTGATAACGTCCTTGAAGAGTTTACGGAAGACCGTAGACTTCGAATACCCATGAAAGAATCCAGTAGAAGCCTGAATTTATCAAATACTGTATCTATAGCTGTGTTTGAAGCATGGCGCCAACTAGAATTTGATGGCTATCGATAATCGAACTGTTATTGAACTAAATTTCCGATCTAGGGATTCGCGCAAATAACTCCTTGGCAGCTTCATCTGGGGATATTTCGTTAGATAGAACCCTCGTCACAGCGGTAGTTATTGGCACTTCAACCTCGAGCCGGATAGCTAACGCCTTGATCTCGTTCGCAGCATGAATACCCTCAGCCACTTGACCCAACGCTGTTTCGGCCTCTGCAACAGATTTACCTTCACCAAGTGCCTGTCCTAATCTCCGGTTTCGGGATAGATCACTAAAACAAGTCAACGCCAAATCTCCCATTCCGGACAGACCCATAAAGGTTTGCGGTTTGCCCCCTAAAGCAACACCGACTCCAGAAATCTCGCTGAGGCCCCGCGTCACTAGGCCCGCCAGGGCACTCGCGCCTGACCCTAACGCATCGCTCATCCCTGCAGCGATTGCGATTACATTTTTACCCGCCCCACCCATCGAAACGCCTATCAGGTCTTGGTTGAAGTACGTTCGCATTCCACCTCTGAGCAACAAACCGGAAAATACTGCTGCCGATGATTCTTCTGATGATGCGAGACTCACAATCGTAGGCTTCCCAAACCCAACGTCTTTCGCAAAGCTGGGACCGGATAGGATGGCATAACGCGCTTTAGGTAACACCTCCTGAATAACCTGAAAGGGTAACAAACCGCTTCCTACCTCAAACCCCTTGCACGTAACAAGGTACGGCGCTGAATCGCCATGCAACTCTTGGCACGCTTTGATGGTTCGACGCAAACCCCTCGTCGGCACAGCCAATACCACTCCCGATACAGCACGAAGAGCATCAACTAAAGAATCTGTAATTTGGACGCTGTCTGATAAAACTACTCCCGGTAAATAGCGTCGATTCTCCCTTCTCTGCTCAATGCTGTGAACTAAGTCGTGATTACCACTATATAAGGTTACTTCAGATGATCTTGCAAACAAGGACGCCAAAGCTGTTCCCCAAGCCCCTGCTCCAATAACCGCAATCTTCATCATGCCTCCCTAGACCACGCAGTTGACGAACATTACCCCATATTAATCGAGAAAAGCATCAGTGCTTAGTCGCATCACCACCCTCAGTAGGAGCTGACTGCTCCTCTTTTCGCGCCCGATAAACCGCTTCGAAATTCATTGGCTGCAATAAGACTGGCGGAAAACCGGCTTTAGAAACCGCCTCAGATATAGTTTCTCTTAGATAAGGAAAAATGATATTCGGAGCGGCAATCCCCAAAGTCATCTCCAATGGTTCTCCACTGAGATTACGAATTTGGAATACACCTCCCTGGCTGGCCTCCACCAAAAAGATTGTCGTATCTTCAAGCTTCGCGGTCACCGTAGCGCGAACAAGCACTTCATAGAAATCACCTTCAATCGGCTTAGCGGTGTTGTTCATGGTGATCTCAATTTGTGGCGTTCCTTGCTGTTTAAAGACAGCCGGAGCGCCAGGCACTTCTAAAGAAAGATCTTTCACATAGAGTTTCTCTATTGAAAAGATCGGCTTGTCGTTGTTTTCACTCATAATTTTTTCGCTTCTAAGTTTCGTTTTTTAAGTAATATCAGGAAATATTTTTCAAGAGTGCATCAAGATCACCCACTCTCTCCAGAGCGACGAGGTCGTCATGCCCGCCAACATGTCGGTCACCAATAAATATCTGCGGAACAGTCCTTCTTCCCGTCATTTCCACCATTTCCGCCCGGCGATCGGGTTGATCCTCTACATTTATCTTTTTGACATTAGCGCCTTTCGAGACCAACAACTTCTCCGCTCGAACACAAAACGGACACCAATCCGTAGCGTACATAGTGACCTGAGCGGTCAACGTATCTGCATTTTGAATCAACTTGACTCTCCTTACTCGTTATAGCCTACTTGCCCGAAGGCGACGTTGGAAGACTTGCCTGCACCCAGGCTGCTATCCCGCCCGATAATACATATAAGTCCTCGTAACCTTCCTTTGAAAGTAATTTCTGAGCGGTGCGAGATTTTGCGCCAGACGCACAAATCAGCGCTATCGGTCGTTTTTCAAATTTTTTTAACGCTTGAGTGCCCTCTTGCAATACACCAAGAGGAATATTTTTTGAGCCAACAATACTTCCACCCTCGAATTCCTTCTCCTCACGCAAGTCAATTACAGTCGCATGCTGCCGATTAATAAGCTGCACCAGATCCTGAGGAGCGATGCTTTTTTTACCGCCTTCGCCCAGGATTAATTTGGGAAGAATAAGGTATCCACCGCTCACGATTACGGCTAGAACTAACCAAATATTTGACGAAATAAAGTCCATAATTGACACAATACATCTCCGACGATTTGTATACCCCTGTTTGTGGATCCTATTTTATATCCATCAAATTAATAACGACATTGAATAAGAAATAACATTGCCTGTATAAGGGGACTATATTTATGAGTGAAATTTTACTGAAATTTGTCACGAAAAACATAAAGCGTCATCATACCGATTAAAATATTTAAATTATTATTTAGACTTTAGGTTGCACAAAAATGAAAAAATTAGTACTCCTGCGTCATGGCGAAAGCCGCTGGAATCAACAAAATAAATTCACTGGCTGGATGGATGTAGACCTTAGTGATAAGGGCGTACAAGAGGCAAAAGAAGCAGGCATTCTATTAAAAAATGCCGGATTTGAGTTCGACCGAGCTTTTGGGTCAGTCTTGAAGCGAGCGATTCGTACGATGTGGTTAGCCCTTGAAGAGCTGGATCAACTTTGGATTCCACAATCATTAACGTGGCGCTTAAATGAGCGTCATTACGGAGCACTTCAAGGCCTCAATAAATCAGAAACGGCGAAAAAATATGGCGACGAACAGGTCCTCATTTGGCGCCGAAGCTATGACGTACCGCCCCCTCCACTGGAACCCAACTCAGAGATGAACCCAAAGCTCGAAAAAAAATATCATACAGTGCCGCCTAAAGACCTACCCCTGAACGAATGTTTAAAGGACACTGTGGAAAGATTTCTTCCATTTTGGGAGGAATCTATTGCGCCCTTGATTCTGAACGGTGACAGGCTTCTACTAGTGGCTCACGGCAATACCCTCCGTGCGTTAATTAAACATCTCGATCAAGTCAGTGAAGAGGACATAGTGGATCTAAACGTACCAACGGGAATTCCCCTAGTTTATGAACTTAGTGATAACTTGGAACCACTGAAAAAGTACTATCTTGGAGATGAGTCAAAAGCAGAGTCTGCTGCCGCCGCAGTAGCGGCTCAAACTAGAGGATAAATGCAAAAATGGGATTTGTTAAGACCGCATGGATGATAACCAGCACTTTATTTGCTTGTATGCACTTAACATCTGTTGCGGCTAACGACATTCAAGAAGAACTTAAAGTAATTGACGAAAAAATTATAAAAGAAGAAAAAAAAATCAAAGCGCAGCAGGTTAAGCAAAAAAAAGCTAAGCGTGAGTTGAGTAAAACAAAAAAAGAGATCGACCTGTTAGAAAAAGATCTCAATAAATTATCTAAGAAAGAAAAAAAACTACTCAAAGAACTGAGATCGCTAGAAAAAAGAGAAAAAGCGCTTAAGTCCGATGTTGCTAATGAAAAAATTCGCCTATCTCAACTTGTAAAACAAACTTATATTCTGGGATATTCCGCCGATACTAGATCCACTCAAAGAGTACAAATAGATAGCGAAATATCTAGAGTTTATTTGAAAAGGATAGCGCTTCAACGCTCCGTAGCCATCAAAAATTTTAATGCAAAGATCAAAGAAATAGATCTGCTTCAAGAAAAAAAAATAGGCGTCAGGAAGAAACTTCGGAGAGTAAAAAAAGACACGAGCAAGCAAAAAAGTGTAGCCGAGCGAAAAAAACAAAAAAGCTCTTCTGAAATAACTGCTACACAGTCTCAAATCAAACGTAGTGAAAAAAAAATAAAGGAAAACAAGAAACGGTTAACGAACTTGTTCGCGAAACTCAAAAGAATTAAAGAAGAAAGCATTAAAAACAAGCATTTACCGGACAAAAGTGCAGATGGCAAACCTTTCCGATCACTTAAAGGAAAACTCAAGTTACCTGTAATTGGTAATGTGACGGCTAAATTTGGCCAAAAAAGGAAGGGCAGTGAGGTGGCGTGGGAAGGAATTTTTATCTCGTCAAAGCAGGGTAATAGCGTGAAATTAATCGCAGGCGGAGCAGTTGTATATTCGGACTGGTTACGCGGATTTGGAAATTTAGTCATCGTCGACCATGGGAAAGGCTTCTACAGTCTTTACGGTAATAACGAGTCAATATGGGTGCGTGAAGGTGATCAACTAAAAGCCGGCGACCAACTGGGAACTGTTGGTAACAGTGGAGGTCATACCGGGCCAGGTGTTTATTTTGAGGTGAGACACGAAAGTAAACCTTTAAATCCAATGGAATGGGTTACCATTACTAACTAGAACATGATGGCAGGTATTAGGGAAACGTTCGCTGAATACAATCGCGACAAGCATTTAAGGGGTTCTATATGAAAAGCAAGTTAAGCAAAGCAGGGTTGGTATCGCTGGGTCTTGTCGGTGGCATTTTGATCAGTCTTCAACTATCCGCGGTAGCGGAACGCAGTGCGGCACCGTTACCCATAGATGAATTGCGGTCATTTACAGAGGTCTACGGTAGAGTTAAAAATGATTACGTCGAAGCCGTAGATGATAAAGAGCTCATCGAAGAAGCCATCAATGGCATGCTTTCTGGCCTTGATCCCCACTCGGCCTACTTGAACGAAGAGGCCTTCAAAGAAATGAAGGTGGGAACGCAAGGGGAATTTGGCGGGCTCGGCATTGAAGTTAGCATGGAAGATGGCTTTGTTAAAGTAGTTGCGCCGATTGAAGATACGCCAGCTTGGAATGCGGGGTTGAAATCAGGCGACCTGATCATCAAACTTGACGAGTCCAACGTGAAGGGCATGACGCTGAACGATGCTGTTAAGCTAATGCGAGGCAAGCCAGGCACGGATATTATTCTTACGATTGTTCGTAAGGGGGAACCTCAGCCTCAAACAATCACCGTGACTAGAGACATAATCCAAATCCAAAGTGTCAAATACCGGATGCTCGAAGAGGACTACGCTTACTTCAGAGTCACACAATTCCAAGAACATACCGGAGAAAAATTAGGTCAAGCAATCGAGAAACTTTTTGCTGAGAACGAAGGACCGATGAAAGGCATGATTCTGGATCTTAGAAACGATCCCGGTGGTCTATTGACTGCGTCAATCGGAGTATCCGCGGCCTTCCTTCAAAAAGACAAACTTGTTGTGTACACTGAGGGCAGAACTAATGACGCGAGGATGCGCATGTATGCTCGCCCTGAATTCTACGCCCGAGGGCCTAAAGGAGACTACCTAGCTAACGTGCCGGAAGCGGCGAAGACAGTCCCAATGGTCGTGTTGGTCAACGGCGGCTCTGCTTCTGCATCGGAAATTGTAGCTGGAGCTCTGCAAGATCACAGACGCGCAGTGATCATGGGCACGCAAACTTTTGGTAAAGGCTCCGTGCAGACGATACTACCTCTCGGCAACGGCACAGCCATCAAACTTACAACAGCCCGATATTTCACTCCGAGCGGCCAATCGATTCAGGCAAAAGGTATAACCCCCGATATTATCGTTGAGGATGCTACGATCGAGACCAAACAAAGCTCTCCTCTCATGCGTAAAGAGGCCGATCTAAAGAATAGATTAGACAACCCTCAGGGTGGTGATGGCAGTGAGGCACAGGAGGTTGAAACCACTGATGCAAGTGCGTCTTCAGACGAGCCTGCAGACTACCAGTTAGGCCAAGCGTTAAACTTATTGAAGGGTCTACAAATCTTATCGAGTCGTTGATTTCAAACAAATAAACCCCTATCCTGGTTCAGAAGTCTGGGATAGGTGAAGTCTATAAGAATACGCAAAGCGGCGATATGAACGATGATCAACTCTTAAGATACAGTCGCCATATCCTTTTACCCGAAATCGGCGTAGAAGGGCAAGAATCATTCCAGAAAGGTGATGTGCTGATCATCGGTGCTGGAGGCTTAGGGTCTCCAGCGGCTCTTTTTTTGGCATCCAGTGGTGTGGGTTCAATTACAATTTGCGATGAAGACACAGTCGACCTGACGAATTTACAACGCCAAATCATTCACACAACAGATTCCATTGGATCGCTGAAAGTCGAGTCTGCGCAACGTTCGATGGAAGCAATTAATCCGCACGTTCAAATCAAAACCATTAACCGTCGCGCCGAAGGACAGTTGCTTAAAAATTTAGTGTCTGCATCATCGATTATTCTCGATTGTTCTGATAATTTTGTAACACGTCATGCCGTTAACAAAGCATGTTTCGAGTTTAAAAAACCCCTAGTGTCCGGTGCAGCTATAAAATTTGACGGGCAACTGGCTGTTTTTGACGCGAAAAATCCGGATAGCCCTTGCTACCAATGCCTATTTCCTGAAGAAAATGAATTCGAGGAGACTCGATGCGCAGTCATGGGCGTTTTTGCTCCATTAGTGGGTATCATAGGTACAGCTCAGGCTGCCGAAGCTCTTAAATTAATGGGCAATATCGGTCGGCCTGCGGTTGGAAAGCTAATGCTCTTTGATGCTCTTGCAATGGACTGGCGTTCAATCAAATTAAACAAAGACCCCAAGTGTGCGGTCTGCAGCGCCTCCCTCTAATTAAGACTCATCCGCACTCGCAAGTGCTCTAAATATCAGATAAGAACATCCTCATCTGAATTTCGCTGTACATCGTGGGATCCTTGGTATACCGACTCTTGGCGAATTGATGCCAACGACCGATTACATAAGCCATCAGCTGATTTCCTTTCGGCTCAATTTCGAGCGCCGAGTTCATCTCACCTTGATTAATGGCGAATCTCAATGACTGTTTCATTGAAGACTCCAACCTGTCGTGTAAACGGTTAATTCGATCCTGTAATCGATCATTTTCATGGACAAGAGCATCGCCAATTAACACTCTCGTCATCCCCGGGTTTTTTTTTGCAAAGCTTAGCAACACATTAACTATCGCAGAGATCTGCTTTAAACCACTCTTTTCAGATTCAGATATTTTATTGATCAAACTAAAAATTGTTTGCTCAATAAATTCAATTAACCCTTCATACATCTGGGCTTTACTTGCGAAGTGTCTATATAAAGCAGCCTCAGAAACCTCCAGTCTCGATGCCAACAACGCTGTAGTTACCTTTTTACAATTAGGATCTTCCAGCATTTGCGCTAATTGCTGAAGTATTTGCAATTTTCTATCGGCGACTCTAGGCATTGTTAGAAACTATAGTTTGTTAACTAAATTTTTAATGAATCTTAACAAGCAATATACCAACAATACTGAGCCAATGCGATTCTGCCAAATTAAAGCATCTCGAAATAACCCAACACCTAGTAGAGATGGCTAGCTCTAGCGTCTATCCAACTCATTCGTTTTGAGTTGCGCGCCACCCAAACCGTCTTCATCCCCAATCTTTTTGCCGTCACAAGATTAACTAATGAATCTTCAACCATCACACATTGCGAGGCGTTCAGATTATGGTTTTTCAGTAACTTACGAAAACCAATCGCAGAGGGCTTGGGATTCATATTAGTCGACTCTATAGAAAAAGCGTCCGTTATATAACGACCAATGCCTAAGAGCTTTAACATTTCCTTCAGGTAAGCCGCAGGAGAATTAGAAAATATAAATTTTTTACCCGAGATATTCCTCAATAATTGCATAAGTCTCGAAGACCGATAAACAAATCCACTTAAATCTCCAATATCATGTGTCTTCTCTAAAAAATGCTCAGCATCTATGTCGTGATGCCGCACAAGACCTGTCATTGTGGCGCCATACTGATCCCAGTAAAGTTTACGAAGACGGTTGGCCTCATCTCGATCAACACATAAGTGTTGCTCAATGTACCGAGTCATCTTTTCGTTAATCAGTGGGAAAATTTCTCTCCCTGACGCAAACAGAGTATTATCAAAATCAAAAATCCACGCCACTGGTCTTACTTTTGATTTTTGAATCGCAAAGCAAGCGTCAGCTAAAAACCTCACTTTAACGGCTTCTGATTAATGTGCCGACACCTTGGTCAGTTAACACTTCCAATAACACCGCGTTTTCCACTCTACCATCAATAATATGGACGCTATTGACACCGCTTCGCGCAGCATCCAGCGCGGAGGTGATTTTAGGCAGCATACCGCCAAACACTGTTCCATCCTCAATAAGACGATCGATATCACCCGGAGTAACTCCAGTTAACAATTGTTCATTTTTATCGAGAATACCTGCCGTATTTGTCATCAAAATCAATTTCTCTGCACTCAGTACCGTAGCGAGTTTACCCGCCACGAGATCAGCATTGATGTTGTACGCTTCGCCGTCCTCGCCATAACCAATTGGTGCTACCACAGGAATAAAACCTTGCGTTTCAAGGGTGGAAATAACACTGGGGTCAACTGATTCAACGTCTCCGACCTGGCCTAAATCGAATCGCTCCCCGTCCGACTCCATATGCAACTTTTTCGCTCTCAACAACCCTCCGTCGCGCCCGGTTAGACCCACGGCTGATCCGCCTGCTTTGTTAATCAGACTGACGATGTCCTTATTTACATGCGCACCGAGTACCATCTCGACTACATCCATCGTATCTTTATCAGTAACCCTCATGCCCTGCACAAACGTTCCATCCTTCCCTAGCCGGCTTAACATGTCATTTATTTGTGGGCCACCACCGTGAACAATAACCGGATGCATACCAACGAGTTTTAACAACACCACGTCGCGAGCGAAAGATTGTTTCAAACCGTCATCGATCATCGCATTACCACCGTATTTAATGACGATGGTTTTGCCATGAAAACGTTTAATATATGGCAGGGCTTCTGCCAGAATTTGCGCCTTCTTGTGTGCTTCTTCGTTGTTTAGCGACATTGATTGAGCCCTATTCACATGACTTACAAATTTAAACCCAATTTTAACCGACTTGGTCCTTTAAACGTTAGTGCTAAATATTACGCCACTAACCGTTTAAAATAACGCGTTTTTACTACACATAACAGCCGTCAATGAAAAGTAAAATTTTTTTAGTGTTAACTTGCTTGCTTGCACCTGCTATAGCCTTTTCAAAGGCGGTGGACTCCATAGAGTCCATGGCCTCAATCTACGTTCTAGGTGACCTATCGAGCAGACTAGTCATCGCAGAAAAAAACGCATCAAAAAATATCAAGTCGGCGTCTTTACCGAAACTAATGGCGCTTTACCTTATTTTCGATGCACTAGAGGACGGCACGCTTAACATTCGAGATAAAGTAAAAATTTCAAAGACAGCTGCTATGGCTAAAGGGGTCCGCATGTTTCTTAATGAGGGGGACATCGTAAAGATCGAAGATCTACTGAAAGGCTTAGTGATTTATGGAGCCAATGATGCCGCCCTAGCACTCATTGAAGAAATATGGGGGACGGAGGCGCAATGTATTGCTGCTATGAGTCAAAAAGCAAAAGTATTAGGACTATCAAAATCGTCATTTACCGATGACATCTTCGAACCAACCAATCCACAGTCCACATCAGCATCAGATCTATATCAGCTTGCCGTTGCAATCATCTTGGACCATCCATCTTATTATCAACTCTTCAAATTAAACGAATACGAATGGCAAGGTATCACTCAATATAATGCGAACAGCTTACTAGGTAGAGACGCGCACAACGACGGACTCGTAGTAAGCTCAATACCCTCATTGGGGACTATTGGGATCATCTCGAGCGTAAGAAATGAGAGACGAATACTTTTGGTAATAGGTGATGAAAGTACCGACGCGACATTCGACTCAAAAGCACAAAACCTCATTAATCAGGCGTTTAAAAAATTCACGACCATCCATTTGTTGCAGCCTTGGGTACCGATTACTCAACTCGCCGTTGCCCATGGCTTCAGTGAATCCCTTGAAATCGGGTCGCAAGAGAAGGTGTCCGTCACCATTCCGAGAAAAAGTGAGCGAGAACTTGAAGTTACGATCGAGAGCATAGAACCACTGATAGCTCCAATTAAATCTGGAGATGTTGTTGCCAAACTTTCAGTCAAACTAGAAAAAGACACGATTCTAACTTCAGATTTAGTCGCACTAAAGGGAGTCGGGCGGGCAGGCATAATGGTTCGAGGGTGGAAAAGGTTAAAATCATGGATATTACAAATTCTTGAATTCGAGGAAAATAATTAGTCTTGTCTACCCAAATTTTTGAAAATCTGTAATGAACACAGAAAATAATAAAAAAACTGAAGGCATTGAGTACCCAATGTTGTTTCCGATTAAAGTGATCGGCGCGTCAACATCCAGTTATGAAAAAAACGTTCTTGAAATACTCAGGAAACATGCGCCCGATGTAGATGACCATAAAGTGGTTTCAAGCGAGAGTAAAACAAAAAAATATACAAGCCTAACCTGTACCTTTTCTGCTCAATCTCGTGAGCATTTAGAGGAAATTTACAGCGCATTGAAGGCCAGCCCACTGGTATCAATCGTGATATAGCAATGCGTAAAATTAACGTCAGACCGAAAGAATCAAGTTGTGATTATTAAATCACTTGGCTTATTGCCTTATGACGAATCGCTCGAAAAAATGAGGAAATTCACTCGTGAACGCTCTAAATCGACCGAAGATGAATTATGGTTGGTGGAGCATCCGCCAACATACACCCTAGGATTAAAAACAAAACCAGAACATATTCTCAATCACGACCATAAAATTCCGCTCATTCAATCTGACCGAGGCGGCCAAATTACTTACCATGGCCCTGGTCAAATCGTTGCATACACGCTGTTTGACCTAAGGAGACTAAACTTAACCGTTAGAAAAGCCGTGAGATTATTAGAGCAAACTACGATTAACTTGTTATCATCCTTAGGTATTGCAGCCTGTGGAAACGACGCTCGACCAGGGGTTTATGTTAACAGTAAAAAAATAGCTTCATTAGGGCTTAAAATTAAAAACGGATACTCGTATCATGGAGTAGCTCTGAACGTTGACATGGATCTGAAGCCCTTTGATAACATCAATCCCTGCGGATATCCCGATTTAAATGTGACGCAACTCAAAGAATTGGATGTTAACCTCTCCATTGATGAGGTACGTCAGTTGTGGGCCAATCAATTTATATTGTCCTTTAGTAACTAGTTTTATGAAGAAAACATTATGAATACCAAAGTTATCAGGGAGACTGGGGTTGAAAAAACCGCAAAGAACCCCATCAAAATAAAACCCGTCGAACCAATCAAAAAACCTGATTGGATTCGTATCAAACTCCATACGAGTACGAAATTTCAAGATGTAAAAGCAAAACTTCGTAAAAGCTCACTGCACACTGTTTGCGAAGAAGCTACTTGCCCGAACATTGGCGAATGTTTTTCAAAAGGTACGGCGACATTCATGATTCTTGGCGATCTATGCACGCGGAGATGTCCATTCTGTGATGTAGCACACGGTCGACCCAACGGGGTTGATGAAGCTGAGCCTGAAAGACTAGCGAGCACAATAAAGGACATGAATCTTAAGTATGTTGTCATTACGAGTGTTGATCGAGATGATCTTAGAGACGGTGGCGCTGCTCACTTCGCCGACTGCATCAAAGCGATACGTTCAGCTTCACCTAATATTAAAGTTGAAGTTCTTACCCCCGATTTTAGAGGCAGACTTGACACGGCCATTGCCTTATTAAGCTCGCAACTACCGGATGTTATGAACCACAACCTCGAGACAGTCCCTCGTTTATATAAAAAAGCCAGACCCGGAGCAGACTATCAACATTCTTTAGACTTACTTCATAACTTTAAAAAAATAAATCCTCGGGTGATTACCAAATCTGGCGTCATGGTGGGGTTAGGTGAATCTGATTCAGAAATTGAGGAGGTCATGCGCGACTTGAAGAGGCATGAGGTAGACATGGTTACGATTGGACAATATTTACAACCTACAAAAGGTCACCTACCTGTCCATCGCTACGTGCATCCTGATCAATTTCGACGATTCGAGGAAATAGGGCTCGCTATTGGATTTAAACATGTCGCATCAGGACCATTAGTTCGATCGTCTTATCACGCAGATGAACAGGCTGGAGCAAGTCTTACTGAAAATTCCTGAGTATGGCTTGCGAAACCTGCTCTGAACCTAATTGAGTTAAACAATCACTTTCGCTGTTCACGTGTCGGTCACAACCCTCTTGAAGACAAGGAACACAGGATCCAGAGCCTTGAATTAAAGTTACGTTACCGGAAGACTGAGACCCCAACTGCGCCCAGGGCGCGGCGTCACTTGTATGTCCTGCAGGCCACGGCCCCCACACCAAAGGGCTTGAGGGACCAAAAATAGCTACGGTAGGGTTGCCGGTTGCTGCAGCCATATGGGTTACAGCAGTATCTGTACCGACGTAACAACCTGCCGGATAAATCAACCGAACTAATTCATCAATTTTGAGGCGATTTAACAGGTTCAGAACCCTTGTATCATTAGCGTGTAACTGTTTCAAAACGTCAGATTCTGTTTCATTTAAAAGACCCGACAGTATGACCCCAATGTCATGGTCAAGACATTTCTGAATTAATTCTCTCCACCGCGTAATTGGCCATTCTTTATAACGGAACTTTGGAGTTAAATGCATCACCACATAGCGATCTTTAAATCGCCAACTATTAAATTCAGACACATTGCTACTGCCTTCGCTTAACCGCTCAGGTATCTGTGGTGCGATTTTGTGTTTACCCAATAAATTCGCAACAATGTCGTGGTACATTACTAGTGTATGACGGCCAAATCCATCAAACTCCACTAAATCATGGAGCACCCACCTCTTCCACGCCGATTGCTTGCGGCTGATGATAGTCCCATAACGTTTTTTACCCATTAACCAAGCATATAACGTAGGTCTATCTCCTGGCAGGAGCGATATAGCAACATCATAACGTTGAAAGTGTTGATATATAAATCTGAAGTGCTCTCTTGTGCCAATCCGCTCGCCGATAGAAATTACATGATCCAATTCTGGATTAGATAACAATCCAGACTCAGTACCTTGAAACACCAACGCATCCAGTTGAGCATTAGGGTAACGGACTCTTAGTGCGTGAATTGCCGATGTCGATAAAAAAACATCGCCCACCCTTCGGGTACAGATAAGTAAGATTTTCAATCAAATTTCTCCAAAAAGAGCGCCTTAAATCTCTAAAGCCCTATTTGCTCGAGGCCAATGTTCGCCTTAATACGGTCCGAGCCCATTATGGCCCTTAGCCTCTCCTGATTCCTCTCCAAACTGCCTCTATCATTTTCTGTATGCCATAGGTGCAGCGTTGGAGTGGCTTGTCTTGCATTTTTATGTTTTACTCCATTTTTTAAAAGACGCACGACCAAATCTGAATCTTCAAGTCCCCAACCTTCATACTGTTCTTCAAAACCATTAACCTTAAACAAATCAGACCTCCAAGCTGAAAAATTACAAGTCTTAACTCCCTCCCAACGAGAAGGCGATGACTTCCTAAATGGTGTAAGCCATGTAGATGAAATTAAAGGCATCAGGCGGTTAATGTCTCGAACAAAATAATACTTAAGTATGGTCCAACTGTGCCACTGGCCAATCCCAACATCATGTGTCAATATTTTCTGCGTAAGTGTCCGACTTAGAAGTACTCGGTTACCGGCTAAAAAGTAGCCGTGTTCAGCTAATTTTTTATGATTTGAAACAAAGCTTGTTCGCGGGATACAGTCACCATCTGTAAATATTAAGTATTCACCTCTTGAGGCCCTTATAGCCTTGTTACGAATTGCCGCAGCCCTGAATCCAAGGTCCTCATGCCATACATGTGATATTTCAAAGGGCGCGTCTAATTTAAGTTGAGAAATAACATCCCGAGTATGGCGGTCTGACCCGTCATCAGCGATGACAAGATCAAAATCAAGATCTTTCTGCAAAAAGAAACCTTGTACGACAGACGCTAGAGCATCAGGGCGATTATAAGTAGTAACAATAACGGTCGTTTTCAACGCTTTTGCTTGTTCAAGTAATAGAGTTTGACATATTTATAATAAGCCCCCTCCGCATTAGAGACGGCAAGTAAAAAACCCTCAGGCCCATCTAGAAAACCAGCTTTTAATATGTAAGTCTTAAAAAAAGCACCTAGCCCATGGATAACTGCCCCGAGTAAACCTACCTGTCGCCCTCGATTCGCAAGCTGCTGAGCGCCCAATGTCGAATACCGATTCATTTTTTCAAGCACATCATCCGGAGAGTGGAATGAATCGTGGAATAAGTATCCCGCTAATCGCTTAGATTGGCTTTCATAAATAAGTCGCTCGTGCACGAGACTGTCACTAAATCGCGCTGTTCCATTGCGAAACAACCTTGGTACGAAGTCTGGGAACCAGCCCGAGTGACGCATTTGCTTTCCGCAGTATTTTGAGATCCTGGATAATTCGAAAACATCCTCTGCGGGCGATGCACTAGTTATGTGCAGTATTGAAGACGCGAGCTCAGCACTTACAAATTCATCCGAATCAATCGATAGAACCCAGTCTGACTTCGCGAGCCCAATCGCCAAATTTTTTTGTGGGCCAAAACCACCCCATTCAGCGGAATGAAATTTTACTCCTTTTCTGCTCGCTATCTGTGAAGTCTGATCGTTACTACCACTATCTACTATAATAATTTCTGAAGCCCATTTCAAAGCATCGAGGCAAGCCTCAAGCGTCCGATCAGCGTTTTTTGTAATGATAACGGCAGAAATGGTTTCAGGCGCAATTACCCGATTTTTACTCACGCCAACCATTTGTTGGTCTTCATTCATCGCCACACGAACTCACCACTTTGTCTTAAGCCATGGACGGTCATATTGAAATTCTGTGTTTCAGTCTTCCTCCACAAAGACTCACTTTTCTTACGTCTAACACGTCTTACCTTCCTCTTAAACCAGTTCATACCAAGCATCTTGTAGTTCTTTCGGTCTCCCAACGCCTGAGACATGGCTAGACCCTTCTCTTTCTTCATTTGATCTTGCGTTACAGAGCCAAAATGATGGAACCAAACCGCCCCAGTGATCGCGGTCTGTATTCCCGCTTTTTCCAACTCATTAAAAAAAATCGTGTCCTCATAGCCCAATAATCTAGGTTTAGGCGTGAAATAACCTATATCTTCCCAGACACTCTTGTGAACGGCCAAGCAGACTGCATGCTTTGCCCCTAAACGCGACACGCCTGACATCCGTCGCTCGGCCTCTTTGGCAAATTCTTGAAAGTCATAATCCAGAGGTCCCTCAATCATCGCCGGACTGATGACTCTGACATCAAGTTCACGCGCGGATTCAATCAATCGCTCTGCCCAATCCTGGGTTACTAAAACATCATTATTCATGATGATGGTCCACTCCGCCTGCTGAGCCAAAGCCCCTTGATTCCAAGCGATACCGCATCCCAGATTAGTTTTATTGAATATGACTTCCCCAAACGGCTGGGTTTTTAAATAGTTTTGAGTCCCATCATGACTACCGTTATCCACGACAACCACTCGACTCATAAGGGTTCCCGAGGCCATTAAACTGTTAACGCACTTTTTTGTATACTCAACAGAGTTGTAGCACGCAAAAGTAATTGAATAATCATGCATATTTTTGCACCAACCTTTTGTAAAAGTATCTTATAGAGTAAAGTTCGCCTAAAGAACACATTTGGTTAATAGTCTAAGTCCTAAAGCGTGCCTAAACGTAAAATTTACGATTGTTTTTGTTTTTTCAACGAAGAAATGTTGTTGCAACTGCGCATGGACACGCTTTGGGATTATGTTGATTACTTTGTTATCTCTGAGGCTACTTATACTCATAAAGGACTCTCAAGAAAAACCGTCTTCGACATTAGTAAATTTGAAAAGTATAAATCGAAAATTCGTTATCAAAGACTGGAAATCCGCCCACCTGGAGAAAATGAATTTTGGAAAAATGAAAACTTTATCCGGAATAATATCACTACCGGGCTATTCGACTCGAACCCAGAGGACCTCATACTAATATCTGACCTTGATGAAATACCAAAGCCAAGCACAATAGGCTTATACGACCCTCGTTTCCTGCGTGGTGATTTTCTCCAAAACTACTATAGCTATTACCTTAACAACCTGTGGGTAAAAGACGCGAACACCAGAAATGCGTCAGGAGTGAATTGGAAGGGTTCGAAAATAACAACCATCGATCATTTCAATACATTTTTTCGTGCCAACGCATCAAGCGTCAGAAGCTACAAATCTAATGGGCCATTAAGATCCTTAAAACGATCTTGGTTCAACATGTGGCGAGTTCAAGATATCCCGGATGGAGGATGGCACTTTACGTGGGTCCTAACACTGGAAGACATTATTAAAAAAATGGACAGTACCGCTCATACTTTTGATGACCCACGATTCAAAGACAAAACATTTTTAGAGGAAATAATAAAATCCAACAAGGACTTTCAAGACCCTAAGAAATCCTATGTAGCCTTGGACATTGATGACTCATTCCCTGAGCCTTTAAGACGCGATCCAGAAAAGTACAAAAAATTTCTAATCGATCCGCCTAGTAACCGAATGAAACTGAGAAAACACTAAAGCAAATCGTCAATATTGGTTTAGCGAGCGCCATAAAATACCTTTTAGCGAATTCCAAGTTGGAAAGTTAGAATGTTGGTATGCCCACTTGCGCGAGGTTGCCCTTAAACGGTTTTCAACTCTCATCCAAGAGTCCACCCTCTTCTCAAATAATTCGCCTCCGTATTTAGGATATCGATCAGATTCGGGATGCGAGTATGTATAAATATGGTCCTTAAATTCCGCCGATCTAATTATGTACATTTGGTCCGAAAATCCATAACCGTAAGCAAAGCTTTCCTCCAAAAATATTGCATCTTTATCAACCTCGCTAAATTTAGAGTCCCAAGCGAGGTTGACAACAGAGACGTCCTCCCTTTCTTGTAGCAGCTCGACTGCGGTATTAAGCCAATCAGAGGGCATACTATCTTGCGCAATTGTGTCGCCAGAAAAGTGGGCTAAATAATCGGTCTCGCATAAATAGATAGATACCAATTCAGCAATTGAATAGTAATAACCTTTCCCCAGGTCCTCTTTACTAATTTTAAAAAAATTTAACGCGGCCGATGCATAATCATCAACGAATACATAATCATCTAGAATGCCATCGTGAATCAACTGGTCCGCGTAACGTGCAACCTCAGTCGGACGATCAACGTTATTAATTAAAAGCAACCGCTTTGTGGCTGAGCGACCTAGACCGAGCATCACTTTTTTGATAGACCCTTGTTTTAGTATGAATCTCCAATCTTTCTCCCATACTTTGGTCTCAACTGTAAGCGCCATACTCAGATCCTCATTAAAAGCTACATCTACTTAGGTTACATTTTATTCTAAGCAATTGATCGC
>Ga0209534_10000378_pt1 | contig 53217 bp, 54 predicted proteins | sample COG_07_FD_184751 | JGI IMG/M metagenome (GOLD analysis project Ga0209534, IMG submission 184751) | Pelagic Microbial community sample from North Sea - COGITO 998_met_07 (SPAdes) (version 2) | ecosystem: Environmental > Aquatic > Marine > Neritic zone/Coastal water | place: Helgoland, sampling...
ATCATTGATCTAACATTCTTTTGAATAGCGAAAGATGATGATTTCATTTTTTGATATTTATTAAATTTTTGATAAGACCTAAATATAGTTTGAATAATTGTTGCATATTTACTTAATTCTTTATTTCTAATATTTTCTAATTGTTGATAAGTATCTTTTTTTAGAAAATACATAGTGTTTCCTTTTTGTAAACTTTCTTTAGTTAAATTTAATTTTTGTGTTTGTTTACTTATAATATTATATCTGTCATCATATTCATCAAATGAAAATCTAATTGGAAATCCTAATCTAGCTACTCTAATAGCTTCTAAAACACCATTATATTTTAACTGTTCACTCATTCTATTATTATCAATTATATTTGCTAAGTTTTGATCATTAGGTTTTAAACATCTAATATAGTGTAAATCTGTTTCAGAAATAACTTTCAACAAATTTTTCAATTGATTTTTAAATTGACTACCTAAACTAATAGTTTTAATATTAGAACATTTTTTTTCATTCTTATTTTGATATTTTTCTAAAATTAAATTAGAGCTAGATTTCAATAAATTAATACAGTCAATATTTAATTGATCTTTATTTTTATCACAAAAATTTCCAATATTATATTTGACCTTTCCTGCGTAGTGTTCAATCAAAAATTCGCCTCTAACTTTGTTAATATTTGAACATTGAAAATATTTGTTTTTTTTTAAATTTTCTTTAGAAATAGCTTCAATAAATTTTTTGTCATTACCAATTGGAAATCTACAAACTTCATCCAGACAACCAAAAATACCAGTTTTATTATTTTGAATTAAATCAATACATTCTTGATTATCTGAATAATTAATGAAATCCCATTCAATTCCTTCATTTTGATACATATTTTGTTCATATTCAAATATATTTTTATTAAATTGATTTTGTAAAGTTTCATTAGCATAATTAATACAAAATTGTTCAAAATCATTTTTTTGAAAAATTTCAAAACCAAATATATCTAATATACCTATAAATTTTAAATTCTCTTTATTTTGTTCTTGATAAATTTTACTATTGATAAAATTAACAATATAATTAAATAAATATTCATAACTTTCTTTAGCTAAAGCATCTCTTTTATTTATGGATTGATCCAGACTTAATTCTGAAATACAAAAATCCCCTGCGACATTTATTTTTTTTTTGGTTAATGTTTCCTCTAATAAATTAGGACAAACATTTAATAGATCTGCGACTTTTTTATATTGATTAATATCTTTGTTTTCAAAACTAATATTACCTAATTCTAAAATACCCATAATTAAATTGTAAATTGAATTCACTATTTCTTTAGAAAAACCTAATGTTTCAAAAGCTTGATCTAATTCTAATTGTTTATCTAAATCATCATTTAATTCTATAAATTCATTATTCAAATAGTTATATGGTGAGGTAATACCTGATTTTGTTAAATATTGATAAAATATATGATAATTTCTTTCATTTTTAGATTGATTTACAACTCTAACTTTTTCTAATAAATATGTTTCTATTTTAGCATTTACCAAATTACCTTTATTAGTATCAATAAACAATTTAATAAATTTTCCGAATCTACTAGAATTATCATTTCTAATAGTTTTTGCATTACCAAAACTTTCAAGGATTGAATTTGAAGCTAAAATTAATTTTTCTATTTTTGAATTTTCAATAGATTTTGAATAACTAATTGTTGATAAAGAATTCATAATTAATCTAGCACTAATAGTTTTTCCAGCTCCACTTTCTCCACTAATTAAAATAGATTGATCTTTTTTATTATTGATTAAATTTTTATAAGCTAAATTACTTATATTAAAAATATGAGGTTCTAGTTTACAATTATTATTGTTTTCAAAATAATTTTTTATTCTTTGATTATCATATATTTCTAATTTTTTAAAAGGATTAACTGCAATTAATATTGGTCCTGTAAAAGTATAAATTTTATCTAACATATATCTTTGATTTATAACACTTAAAATAGCAGGTTCATGTAAATGAACTAAGTTTACCAAATTATAAATTCTTTCTACTTTATTTATATTATTTGTTGGCTTTGAATCATCCTTCTTAACTTTCTTTAATCCTTCTACTGTTTTAACCATATATTCATTATCATCTAATTCTTCAACTAATTCTGCCATTATCCATTTATTTAATTTATCTGGAATCCATATTTTATTGTCATTCATTGTCAATATATACTAAGTAAGAAATTTTTGTATTTAATTTTATATCTTTAAATTTTTCGATTTTTAATTTTATATCTAAAAAATAATCTAACAATATTATTTTAGATGAAAATACATCTGTGGAATATATTGATGTTTTTACTAAAAATATTTCTGATGTTAATATTAATATTTCGTCCCCCTGTTTTTCAAGAATTTTTGATATCATTATCGCAAAAATTTATTATCATATTTTTTTCTAATTGTTTTCTCCATTCTATAGTATTATTGTGTAAATAATCAATATGATTAATATCATCTGGTAAAATAAATTCTATTTCTTTGTTCATTTCTATTATTTTACTACTATTATATATTGAACTTTTATTAATTTTTCTACAATTTTTAATAATTCCTGTTAACCATTTATAACTACATTTGTCTTTAAAATCTATTTCTTGTCCTTCTTTCAGATTCATACACCATTTATATTTATCAAAATCATTTTTATTATATAAATGATTGCTTTTTCTAAAATTTGATAGCTCTATAATACTTAATTTTTCATTATCAGATAATTCAATATTCAAAAAATCTAAATAAACAAAATAATCTGAAAATAATTCTTGAATATCAATTAGTCCAGGTATAAATATTTCTTCATCTAATAACTTTTTTAAATTTAATCTTTTTTCATTTACTTCCATATCTTCTGACCATAATTTAAAAGAATTTAAAATTAATTTTTGATTTAAATCTGGTCCTAAGAATGAATAAAATTCATTTTTGTTTAAAAGTTTTATTTCATTTTTACATAAAATGTCATTTAAATTTTTATTAATGAAAATTTTAATTTTTTCATAATATTCCGATTCTTTGTATGAACTAGATTTGATATATTTATAACATGATATTGCATTAGAATTATTTAAGTAAGATCTAAATATCCAATTTAACGAGTATTTACATAAATCTATAACAGACAAATAATCAGATAAATAAAATAAGTCTTTAAAATTTGATTGATCTAAATTAATTTTAATTTCATATAAATAATTTCTAAAAATCTCAATAGTAGACAAGTCATAATCTAAAGTAATTTCAATTACAGATTCCTCTGAATTTTCATTAATTAATAAATTAATAAAATTTGATTTCCTAGCTATACATTTATGAATTTTTACAATAGTACCATTATTTGATATTAAATTTACATAATCATCATAGACCTCATTTTTGATATTATTTAATAAATATTTTCCCAAAGAATTTGACATTATTATATTTAAAGAAAAATAATTTAAAGATTTATTAATATAATAATATTAGTAATAAACTAATACTTGTAAGGGTTGATTTAATATTAGGTCAACAACTTTGAATAACTGTGTTAAATAATTTACTTGAAAAAAAAAAATAATAAAGAGTAAGATAGTTGCGTTACTCTAATTTATAAAAATTATATTTTTGTTTTTGATAATATATCTTAAACAAAGTTTTTATGAGCAAGGGATATACAATTTATTTCGTCAAATAACCCTTGTTTAAAATAGTATTTTTAGCAAGGGTTCCCGAGCGGTCAAAGGGGCTGCCTTTAAGCGGCAGTGCGTTAGCTTCGTGGGTTCGAATCCCACCTCTTGCATTATATATAATTCTTTAAAAAAAACAAAAAACAAAACCAAAGTTTTAGCAAGGGTTAGACAATTTATTTCGTCAAATAACCCTTGTTTAAAATAATAATTTTAGCAAGGGGTAGACAATTTATTTCGTCAAATAACCCTTGTTTAAAATAATAATTTTAGCAAGGGTTCCCGAGCGGTCAAAGGGGCTGCCTTTAAGCGGCAGTGCGTTAGCTTCGTGGGTTCGAATCCCACCTCTTGCATTTATTTTTTTTTATATATGTATATGTATATTTATAAAAAAAATATTGTCTATTATTATGTAAGATAAACTTTTAACTTGCATCAATTAAAAGTATAAAAATTTAGTGCTAAAACAATTACTTTTGTGAAATATAGCCAGTGTTTGTAAGCTAGTTTTTAATGACTCAGACTTTGAATAAACTTTATATTTTCTTTTTAAAAAAAACTTTTAGTAATTTTTTTCTATTAAGATCTCTTTTTGTTAAAACATCTTTATTTATTAAATCGGTATCATCAGTTTTATTAAGAACATTTCGTATAATTTCAGTATTGTCGTTTTCCACTGCCAAATTTATTATAGGTAAATACCATGATGAATCTAAAAAATTTAATAAATCACTAACACTTAAATTGGTATGATGATTAATTATATTTTGTAAAAAAGATGTATCTTTTTGTAACTCTTTTTTTTGATTTTCAAAATCAATATTCATATTATATATTTATAAATATTTATTTTTTAGCCATTTTACTTAAATCCTTATTACTCAGTTTAATGTATTTTGATTTACATACATATAAAACAAAAGCATCAAAAACAGTTCTAACAACTTCATCTTCTTCTGGTTTAGAACCATCTTTTCTAGCTTCAATAAATTTCTTAAGATTTTTTTTGGCTTTTTTACATGCATCTTTACCTTTAGATTTCATTTCTTTAATAATTTCTGTAGCACCTTTTATTCCCATTTCTTTTGGACCTTGAAGATATAGATCTGATTCTAAATCTAAAAAATTTTTGGATATTTCAATTGTAACATTATCAGATTCTCCAGCACCAGTCTGTATTTGATTTACTTTTTTTGAAGTAATATCTTGTTTTGGATAATCTATACTATCATTTTTTTTTATTTTACCAGTTGAGATAAAAAAACTCATTTATATCAATTAGTTTAGAAAAAGTATTTAAAAAAATATATAGGTTATATCTAATATATTATGTCAAATAGAGGTCTATTATTACTTTCTTCTAGAAATAGAAAGCAAACACAAAATGTAGAATCTGTAGAAGAACAAAAACCATTTGTTGTTAAACAAGATGAAAACGGTAATTGGAATGCAACTATAGTTAAAGTTGAAGAAGTACAACAACAAGAAAAAGTTGTAGAAGAAGAACAAGAAGAAGAAGCAGTAGTTGAAGAAGAACAAGAAGAAGAAGCAGTAGTTGAAGAAGAACAAGAAGAAGAAGAAGCAGTAGTTGAAGAAGAACAACAACAACAAGTTGAAGCAGAACAACAACAACAAGTTGAAGCAGTAGTTGAAGAACAACAACAAGAATCCGTAACTGAAGAACAACAACAAGAATCCGTAACTGAAGAACAACAACAAGAATCCGTAACTGAAGAACAACAACAAGAATCCGTAACTGAAGAACAACAACAAGAATCCGTAACTGAAGAAAAAGAAGAATACGAAAACAGTAGTGATAATAATTCTACTGAAGATGAAAAAGTTGTTATTAAAAATGAAGCTGTGAATGAAGAGGAAACTGTAAAGGATATGTTAAAAGAAGATATGAAAAATCTTGATTCAGATTCTGATAATTCAGGTGTTAATCTTCAAAATGTAAATGTTTCTAATAATAAAAGAAAAAATAAAAAAAAAAACAAAAAAGCTTCTAAATAATTTAACAGATACAACCATTAGTAGCCGTATCAACTAGTTTTCTATATTTATCTAGATAACCAGTTAATTTTTCTTGTTTTAAATTTCTATGTTTAATTCTATTTTTAATTTGAGTAGATTTTACATTCAAATTAATTAAATTTTTTTGAATGTCAATTGAAATAATATCACCATTTTCTATTATTCCAATTAATCCTCCTGAATATGCTTCTGGGGTAATATGGCCAATAATAAATCCACAACTACCTCCACTAAATCTTCCATCAGTAATTAATGCAACCTTACCTTCTAAACCATAACCAACAAGAGCAGATGTTGGTTTAAGCATTTCTGGCATACCCGGACCTCCTTTAGGACCTTGATATCTAATACAAATTACATCACCTTCTTCAATCACATTCTGTTTCAAAGCTGTAATCATATCATTTTCAGAATCAAATACTTTAGCGGGACCTTTAAAATAATTACCTTCTTTGCCACTAATTTTAGCAACACAACCATCTTCTGCTAAATTCCCATACAAAATTCTAATATTACCGGATTCTTTAATTGGATTTTCTACAGATGATACTACATTATGATTATATTTCAAATAACTTCCTTCTACATTTTCACCTAAAGTTTTTCCTGTAATAGTATAGCATTCCCCATTAATAATATTTTTATTTATCAAATAATTGATTAAAGATGATGATCCTCCTATCTTGTAAAGATCATTCATTAAGAATTCACCACTTGGTTTGAAATTACCAATAATAGGAGTTTTTCTACTAATAGATTCAAAATCATCAAGAGTCAAATGAATTTCTGCTGTTCTAGCAATAGCTAGTAAATGAATTACTGCATTAGTAGATCCACCAACTGAAACAATTGCTTTAATAGCATTCAAAAATGATTCTCTAGACAAAATACTTTTTGGTAAAATATTATTTTCTAAAAGATTCATCATAGTTACAGAAGCTTGATTACATTCTCTTTCTTTTTCAACAGAATTTGCCAAATTAGAAGAACTGTTAGGTAATGTTACACCTAAAACTTCACAAGCTAAAGCCATAGTATTAGCTGTATACATTCCACCACAAGCACCTCCATCTGGATGACAACATTTGGATAATAATTCAACTCTTTCGTTATCACTAATTTCATTTTTTAAAAATCTACCATAACTTTGAAAAGCCGTTACAATATCTACATCACATCCTTTATGATTTCCAGGTTGAATAGTTCCTCCATAAATCATAAATGATGGTCTATTAACTCTAATCATTCCAATTAAAGCTCCAGGAATATTTTTATCACATCCTGGAATAGTAATACTTGCATCATAACTATGACCAATCATAGTAGATTCATAAGAGTCGGCTATAATTTCTCTAGAAGGTAAAGAATATTTCATACCTTGAGTACCCATAGAAATTCCATCACTTACTCCAATTGAATTAACTCTCAAACCTATCATTTCTTGATTTCTATTAATTGAATTTTTTACTTTGTCTTGTAGTTTTTTCAAATGCATATTACAAGGATTAGAATCAAACCAATTACTAAAGACACAAATTTGAGATTTACTGAAATCATTTAATTTCATACCTGTGGCATATAACATTGCCTGAGAAGCACCTTGACTTTTATCTTGAGTAATTTGTTTTGAATATTTATTCAAATCTTTATTTTTTTGACTTTGAGATGTAGATAAAAATCTTCTAGGTATTTTTTTATTAATAGTATTAATTCTCTTAAAAAGCATAATAAATAGTTATAATTAATTTAATAATTTCTATTAAAACTAACTATTTTTCAATATTTTTAAAAAAATTGAAAAACTATTATTAACTTATACATAAAAATTTATCTATTATAAAATGTCAGTTCAAGATAAATTAAATTCATACTTGGAATCAATGAATATTAATCCAATTAATTTAGAAGCAGATACAATTAATTTAGAAGCAGATACAATTAATTTAGAAGCAGATACAATTAATTTAGAAGCAGTTACAATTAATTTAGAAGCAGATACAAAAGATTATGTAGTAAAAAATTCTAAAGAATATCTTGTAGAAGACGATTTTGAATTGGATTATAAAGTAAATTTAGATAAGAATAATATTTTAAAAATGCAATTTGAAGAAATGATTAATGAAATTAAAAATCCAAAAATCTTAAAAAATAAAAGTATTTCAAATAAAAATTTACAATCAGTAAATAATAATTTTAATCTAGAAAATAAACTATTTGATCAAAATTTATCATTTTCTCAAAAAATAAGGTTGGATGAAATGATAAATTTTGAAGTAAAAAAAAGACTTGATTTGCAATTAGAAATGGCTGAAGATATAATCAAAAAAAAATTTATTGATAAAGAAAATGAATTAAAGAAAAAAGAAAAAAATATTAAAGAAACTAAAAAAAGACTAAATGAGAAAATTAAATTAAATCAAAGCATTAAGATTAAATTTCAATTAAAAGAACAAGAAATTGTTAATAAAAGTGCTAAAATACAAGAAGATCTTCAAAAATTAGAAAAAGATCAAAAAGATATAGAATTAAGTATAATTAATGAAAGAAATAATTTGACTCTGGAATATGATAAACTTGTAAAATTAAAAGATTTATTTGATAGTGGTACTGAAAATAAGTATATAAAAATAAATGTTAGTGGAACAATATTTGAAACTACAGAAAGAATATTAAAAACATATTCTCAATATTTTTATGGTTTACTATCAGACAATTTCAAAGTTTTAAAGGATGATAATGACATTATTTTTATAGACAGATGTCCGGATCTGTTTAAAGAAATAATGAAAATTATGAGAGATTTAGATAGATATGATGAAATAGAAATGAATATTAATGATAAACTAAAAAAAGAATTAGATTATTATCTTATTAGTTCTTAAGAAATTACCAAATGTAAAGTATTTTGATCATTTTGTTTTAAATTAAATTTGATACCTATTTGAGAAAGTTTTAAATTATTATATTCATTTTCTAAAATTATATCATTAAATTTTAAGTAATAATTTTGATAAATCTTATCTAAATATCTTTTCAAATCAATGACTGTTTCATTAATATTATTCATGTTATCCAATTTTATTAGGACACGATCAGTTTTATTCATGGTTTCAATAAAGATGTAACCATTATCAAAAAGAACTTGTACTATATCTGCGTGGCAAATATCATATTGGTTTAAAGTATTATAATCATATAGCTTATTTCCTTTAAAATATAAATTAAAACTATCATTTATGGCATATTTTATTTTTAGATTATCTTTTATTTGATAAACTAAATCACAAGTATTTACTTGAACCAATTGATTTTGATCTAACATTTTAACATTAAGTTGGATATACATTTTAATATTAATATAAGTAATATTATTATTTTTCATAATTTATTTAAAGAGGATTTTTGTTAATAAAGAAATATAAATGGATAAAGATAATTCTAATGGTTTTAGTTTATGTAAGACTACTAGTTTTGGAAGTGTTGAAGATTTAGGTACTTTATTAGAAGGAAAAAATTATGGTAAATTATTATTATTCAATTCAAAGAATGAACTTTTAGTAGTACAAAGAACTGAGGAAGACTCTGAATATCCTATGCATTATTCTATGATTGATTTTATTGCTGATAAAGATAATAATACTTTATCACAAATTATAGATCAAGCTGATAAAAGGAAAAAAATAAAGATATCATATTGTCATCATAATAATCCAGAAGATACAACTGATGACAAACTTTACATTATAAAATTTAATACAGACATTGTATATCATGATAAAAAAATGAAACAATCATTATGGGCTAATTCAGATAAACTGAACGAACTTAGATATAGTCATGATTATATTTTAACGCCATTATTTAAAAAAATTATTATGACTTATGAATCATTATATGAAGAATTAAGTCAAGTCAGAGGTATTTTAAATTTAGGTGATTTAGAATATTATGATACCAGTTTAGAAAAACAATATATGTTGTATTTACCTTATAGTTATATGCAATCATGTGGAGGTAAAAAATTTAGATCTACACTTTTAGATTTATGTAGTACATGGTTTTCTATAGATACCCCTGTATTAAATTCATTGAAAAATATCATTGAAACTATACATTGTTGTACATTAATTATTGATGATATTGAAGATTCTTCTCAAACTCGTAGAAAATGTAAATGTGCACATTTAATTTATGGTGAACCTTTAACTTTAAATTCTGCTTATTTAAAAATCTTTACTTTATTAAATGAATTAGATCAATATTTTGATAAAAATCTAGATGAAACTAGATCAATTATCTTAAAGTCTTTAAAACATTTACATTTAGGACAAGGAGCTGATATTTATTGGATGACAAAAAAATATTGTCCATCAATAGATCAATATTTAAACATGATAGATGAGAAAACAGGAGCTTTAATAGTTCTTTTATTAGAACTTTCTTTATTACATTCTAATATTGAAGAAAAAGACAGAAAAGATCTTCAAAAGAAGATTACCGATTTTTTCAAACAATTTGGTAGATTTTTTCAAATTAGAGATGATTATATTAATTTAACATCATTCAGTTATTGGCAAGAAAAAGGATTATGTACTGATATAGAAGAAGGTAAATTTACATATCCTATTATTTTGTCAATGACGGAATTAGGTGATCATGATGTATTATATGAAATTATTACATCACCTGATAGATATCAACAAGATAAAAAATTACAAGCTCTAGATATCATGCAAAGATCTGGATCTCTTCTAAAAACAAGAAAAGAATTAGATTCATTAAAAGAAGAACTAATTTCATTATCAAAAGAAATTAGTGATAATGTAATTTTTGAATCAATGATGCAATCATTAAGTTATTAAATTTAATATACCTGATGTAATTAAGTTTTAAGTTTTAAAACTTTTTGGCAAAAAAAAGCATTTAGGTTTTAACCTTTAAAACCTTTTAGCAAAAAAAAGCATTTAGGTTTTAACCTTTAAAACCTTACCAAATCCTAAAGTGTAATTATTTTTTCTGAAGATCATTTTTAGATCTTGAGCAATTTTAATTTTTTTATCTGATTTTACAAGTGCTACTACTTTTTCTCCTTTTTTAGCAAATACTTTATAATTTTTTGATTCTAAATCTTGTTTTAATTTAACAACTTTAATTTCAGCCTCTTCCCCTTGAAAATGACAATTAAAAGTAAAACCAGAAGAAATAATATCATCTTCTAAATTAAAAATTCTTATTTCTACAATAAAGGTATCAGTAGGAATACAATTTTCTAAAACAATAGATAATTGATTTTTTGGAAAAGGAATATTATCTATTATTTCTAAAAGATTATTACCATGTTCTGATTTATACCAAGATGGCATATCTTTATTATCAACTAAACCTACACCTTCAAAAGCTGATATTGGAATATCTCTTATGCATTTTTCTCGCCAGTTAATGCTTTTTAAATATTTTTTTATTTTATTAATAGACTCATTGTAAATATTTTCATCCCATCCAATTGCATCCATTTTATTGCCGACTAATATAATAAATCTTATGTCTAAAGATCTTGCTAAAATTAAATGTTCTTTTAACATACCTTTTTCAAAACTAGATTCAAATTCATTTGGTATCATACTTATTAAAAGCATACAAATATTTACATCTTGTGAGATGCCTTCAATCATCGATCTAACATATGTTTGATGTCCGGGAGTGTCTATTAATTGGTATTTTTTTTCTTGATAGTCGAATTCAATTTGATTAAATTCATGGGTTTTACCTCTACGCATTTCATCCTCATAAATATCTAAGACTCTTGACCAAACCCATCTTCCCATTTTTTCTTTTTCAGCTTTATCTTTAATTTTATTCATTGAGTGATCATCAATGTAACCACATTTGTATAGTAAATGCCCACACAAACATGATTTTCCAGTGTCTACGTGTCCTATTGCTACAAATTTTTTCATTTTTGTATTACTAAATAATAATATTTTAAATATATATAAAGAATGAAGTGACATTTTTTAAATATATATGTCTAAAGATTTAGAAAAAGAACAACCACATGCATATATTTATGCAACCGCCCTCCCAATTAATCCAAATGATGATGTAGCACCTGATCACATTGTAAAATGTTATCAATTGTCTAAAACTGTTATGTTGTTTGCGATGATAGATATATTTTTTGGATTATTCTATATGTTTTATAGCTTTTTTTATTTAATTCCTTTAATTATTGCTGTTTATGGATATTACAGTGCTAAAAGATATAATGCAAGTGGGGTTTTATCTTACACAATTTATCAAGTAATTGTAAATGTTTTAAGATTAGCTTTCTCAATTTATTCTTATGTATTAGTTAGACAAGATTCAAACATAACTAATTATACTTCCTATAATTTATACATTGTTCTAGCAGTTTTAACTACAATGTTAGGTTTATATATTGCTAGATTTTGCTATAAACTTTATAAATCAATAACTGAATTATCAGATTCTGACAGAGAAAGATTGATTATATTAAATTATCCAATTAGAGTTGTCTACTGGTAAAGTATTATAATCCAGTATTTTTATTGAATAAAAATTGAATTCATTTATATTTATAAAAAATTTAAAATAAACCAAAAAAAAAATTATGTATTTACCAGATGATATACAAGAAATAATATGGGAATTTTATTGGAAAGATATTTATAAAAATCAAGTAATTAATGAATTTAATTACTTGATTAATTTAGATCATTATTTATTCAAATTTGTTAATAATAATGAATTTTTAAAAATTAGACAAGACAAAGAACCACAGTATTCTAAAATAAATAATATAGTAAAAAAATGTTTGAATACTAAATCATTTAAAATTATAACTAAATCAAGATTCTTCAAAGATTCATATTTAATTAATTATAATAATGAAATTAAAGAAAATTATAAATTTATACTAAGCTTTATGGTTTTTTACAGTGGTTATATGAGTATGAAAGTTTTTTATGACTTTCAGAAAATAATAATTAATTAATCTACCAAAAAATCATTAATTATATATTATAAAAATATAATGCTTATTGTATCCTTAATTGAAATAATTTATATATATTATATGTTTCAAATATTTGAAATAATCCTTGGGAAAAATTTCAATTGAATGAAACAGTTTCTGAAAGAATATTTTCATATTTAGAACACCCTACTTCAGATTCCTCATTTCAAGAATCTAAAATATGTATATTTGGTAAGAAAATTATATATATACTTTTAATTTATTTATTAATCAGAACATGTTTGCCTACTAATTTACTTAAAAAATTTAATCCTTATGTATTATTAATCACATTTATTTTATCATTTAGCAATTTTAACACCTTATTTTATAATAGAAATATTTTTACAATAATAGAAAATATAATAATAAAAAAAGCAGTTAAAATTGCTAAAAAAGTATTTGTGGATCTTTCTTTATTAATTAAAAGATTATTATCATCTGGTCTATAAATATTAACTATTTCTAAATTATGATTTATTCTTTCATTTAACCATTCTTTTAATTTTTGCATTACAATTTCTGGAGTTTCATCATTATCATTATTATGAATTAATAAACTATGATATCCTTGATCTAAAGTGATAAATTTTTTATCTTTTGAAGATATTCTATTAAAGAATTTATGACTAATATTATAATCAGTTACTAAATCATTATTACCGTGGAATAGGATCAATGGTGTTTCAAATAAATGAGAGTTATTTTTAATAAATTCACATGCAATTAAACATTGAAATGCAGTTGTGAGTCTTTGATTACTTTTATAACTAATTGTATCCATTTTTTTTAAATTTTTATATTCTTCATTAATACTACATTTGTCTAAAAATTCATCATCAGATCCGGGTACCCATTGTTTGGTTGGGAAAAAATAAAGTAAAAATCTTAATCCATATTCTATTGGTTTACTAGGTTTCATTGAATCAGAAATACCACACATTGGTGCCATTAATACAATTCCACTCACTAATTTTGGATATTTAATACATAAATGAACTATAATAGCTCCTCCCATAGAAAATCCAGTTAGATAAAAAGGGAGTCCTTGGTTTTTTTCTTTTAAAATATCAATTAATTTTTTGACATCTTCTACTAAATCATCAAAATTATAAATACAACATCTTTCTCCTTGACTTAACCCATGACCTTCTAATTCAATTGCATAAGATAATAAATCTAATTCAGAAAAAAACTTTGATCTTCCTTCTAAATTATATTTGAATTTATATCCTATATTTTGAAAATGAGATCCAATTCCATGAACTGATATCATAATTCCTTTCCTTTGTCCTTTATTTAATGAACTATTATAATCAGATTCAATTACATTAATTTGATTTCCATTTTTATTAGTAAAAATCATTTTAATAAAATAAATATTTTTTTTTTTATATTTTAACGGTCAAATTATTCTACTTTTTAATAATTTAAATAATTAAATATTTTAGATGAATAAATTATTAAATAGAATATTTGTAGCCATACCATTATTATTATTTTACTATTTAGCATTTATAAATAACTATGTTTATTATTTTTGTGGATTAATAATAACATTATTTTCATTATTAGAAACATATAATTTAAAAAATAATAAAAAAATATTATTCTCAATTACTATTATTAGTTCTTTTATTTTTATTAAATTAAATAAATCATCTTTATTAAAAATTGTTGGTGTAAATATTTTATCAGATTCTACTCAACTTTTCTTTGGTAAATATTTAGGTAATTATATAAATCATAAACCATTTTCCAAAATATCTCCTAATAAAACTACAATTGGATATTTAGGTGGTATATCAAGTACCCTTTTAATTAATTATTATTTAAATTTATTTTCATTTATCAATTGTTTAATAATATTATTATCTGGAATATCTGGTGATTTATTGTTTTCTTATATTAAAAGAAATAATAAAATTAAAGACTATAGTTTTAAATTTGGTAATAAAACTATTATTCTTTTAGGAAATCATGGTGGTATATTAGATAGATTTGATTCCTTACATATTAGTACTATCCTCTATTATCTAAGTCAAATTTTCGTAATACAATAGATAAGCACAAGATGCTAATTTTTCAACTTGTTTATCATCTATTTCATTTTTTCTAGTATCATCAAATAAATACCATTTATTATTTACTTGAGCTACTGAAATATAATGTCCTCCTCCGGGTCCTCCTGAATGAATAACAAAACCTTTTAAAAAATAATTATGTCTCCATTCAATTGGCACATTAATTGTTTTATTATTTTTCATAATTTTTGGTGGTCTAACAATAAATCTATTCAACTGAATTAATAAATGTCTAGGCCATTCTTCAATATTTAATCTTTTACTTGCTATTCTTTTCTTTTTACAATTTTCACAATACCATCTTTCTTCTTGTTCCAATTTTTCTCTACTTTTATAATCTCTATAACAATCATCTAGATCTAAATCTCCTGAAGATTCAGGTATTTCTAAAGTTAAGAATCTATTCATAGATGTATTTACCGATGTATAACAGCATTTTTTTATTTTGCATTTTAGTGTAGAAGATAATTTATAGTCATATAATCTTTCTATAATATTATCTTTTTTTTCTGCTTTTAAAGCTTCTTCTAAAACATCTAAGAGTAAAACTATAAACTCATGTGAATCATTCTGTAAGAATCCACCAAACATTCCATGTTTTTCTCCAACAATATCTTTAACACCAGTTGGAGGAAAACTATCACTTGCTGATTTATATTGAGTCACAAACTTTTTGAATTTAATTAAATTATCATCATCAAAATCATTTTCGATAAAAAATTTTGATAAACTATTATTGTTAACCAATATTTGAATCGCTGAATTCATATAGCAAGTGTTACCCATATTATATAATCCTACGCAATTATTAAGATTCATTACTCTAATAAAATATATTTCTTTTTTAAATATAATTTATTAGTTTGGAAAAAAAAGTATTTTACAAATAATTATAAAAGTATTAGGCATCCTAATTCTTTTAGAATTGGAACAAAAATGTTATGTAACTAATATTACTAAATATTTTTTTTTTATAAAATAAAATTTTTAACATTCGGTTCTAAAAAATTAATATCAATTTTATATTTATTGTCTTTCTTATCGAATAATTTAATTTTAATTTTCATATACTTTTCAAATTTAATAGTTTTATCCCCCTTTACAATAATTAGATTAGTATCTGTTTTATCTATTTCAAATAATGATCTAATTTTAGAATGAAGAATAGTAGTTTTAAGTTCTACCTTAAATTCTGGAATAAAAACTGTTATTTTAGTATCTGAATTAAAATCTGTAATATACCCATCTAAAGTATCTAATTCATGAATTTTATCTAAGATTTTATAAATTTTAAATTCTCTATCTAACTTTTTAACAGTTTTATTTTTTTGATTAATTTTATCGATTATTGAATTATCAAAAGTAAATTCCTGATTAGTCCATCTAGATTTTATTAATCTATGAATTAACATATCAGCATATCTTCTTATAGGAGAGGTGAAATGAGTGTAATTATGCATATCTAGACCGCTATGATAATTAGTGTAATTATGCATATCTAGACCGCTATGATAATTAGTGTAATTATGCATATCTAGACCGCTATGATAATTATCCGAGTTATAGATTTGATATTTAGCTGAATTCATAAATTTAAAAAAGACATCATTATAGATTTCCTCAGGAATTTTTTCTAATTCAGGATCAAAAGATTCTTGATGTGTTCTAATAATAACATTTTGTAAGTCTTGATTTATTAAATCTTGACAAACTGTTTTATTTGCTAAAATCATTAATTTCTCAATCATTTTATGAGAATCATAATTTTTAAGATCAAAGTTACCATATTTAATTATTTTAGTAAATTCAAAAAGGTCTGACATATTTTTACTAGTATTTTCTTTTATACAAGTATCAAATTGATCATAAGATAAATTTTGTTTAACTTGAACATTAGTAGGAATTATTTGATATTTAATTAAATTCCCTTGATTATCAAAATCAAAAATAACGGAAATACATCTTTTAATTTCTTTTTTGAAAAGAGAAGATAAATTTTCAGACAAATTTTCAGGAATCATATTAATAGTTTTATTGGGTGAGTAAACAGAAGTTAATCTTGTTTGTGCTTCCAAATCAATATCAGAATTAATTGTAAAATAACTAGTAACATCTGTAATATGTACACCAATTTGAATTAAATTATCAGATATTTGTTTATAATGAACAGCATCATCCATATCTTTACAACCTTCAGGATCAATTGTTATTATTTTTAAATCTAACAAATCAATTCTATTAGTAATATCATCATTTATTTCTTCAATATTAAATAATCTGTTTATATTTTTAGTATTAATATCATAATTTGATAATAAAGCTTGATATCTATTTTCTAATTCTTTTTCTGGACCAAAAACTCTTTCAATCATTCCATGAGGTAATTTTTTTTCCCATTTATTAAATTTAATTTCTACAAATAAATTTTCTCTTTTTTTATGAGAACTGGATACTAAAAAATTTGGTAATTTCCAATCTAATGGTTTAAATAAATAATAAGGTTTAGCTTTGCTATTTAAACCATATTTGATATTAGATTCTAAAATAAGTAAACCAGCGATCTTTTTCCCATTTCTTATTTCAGAATCAATAATTTCAATTGTATTATTTTGATTATCATATTTTACAATATCATTATTAAAAAAATTAATTAAATTTAATTTTAATTTAATTAATTCATTTTTTAATTCAAGATTTATTTCTTGATAATTAGGCTGATTAATTATAATTTTACCTTCCATTTTTTATAAATCAATCCAGATACAATTTAATAAATTAAATAAATCAATTTTTTTAGGAGAAAATATTATGTTTTGGATGATATATTGGTTGATTTAAAGCTCCCCTTTGAAAAAATATAATAAAATTATATTTTAAAAAGAAAAAAAAATGAGATCAATCGAAACTAATACTAAATTTGAAGTCGACATTAACGACAGATTTCAAATTAAAAAAACTACAATGACCAATGAATCAAAATTTGGTGAAAAATTAAGTGCTAAATATAGCTTAAATTGCTCTGACGGAGATACCCAAAAATGTGCCAAACCTGTTGATGTAACCTTATGTACTGAAATATGTGGTATTGACATGGAATTCGGTAAAATTGTATCTAAAGAATTAGAAGGAAAAAAATTATTTGAAGATTCTGTTAGTTCTATCGAAGGTATTGCTTTCAAATTCAATATTATGGGTGCTAATGTTTCTTTAGCTTCTGGTAAAAAAGACGCAAATGCTGTAAATGAATTATTAGGTGATAAATCTATTATTGCATTAGAAATCTGTGGTAACTACTGTGGTTATGATTATCAAATACAACATACAAATAACAACAGTTCAGCTAATGTTACTAAAGCCTATGTTTCATTAGAACAAGCTGGTTACAGAGTAACTCTTGGTTCAGATAATTTATCTAATAACTCTACTAAATGGAGAGCTATCGTTGGAACTAATATGGGTGGATATGATGTTGCTTTTGCATATGATAAAGCTGATGTTGATAATGGTAATGAATTTAAATTTGCTGTAGAAAAACAATTAGATGATCACAGCAAAGCTTGCTTATTTTACGATGGTGATGATGTTTCCGCCAAACTTACTTATGGTCAATAAATTGTTTTTAACTAACTACTAGATTATTTTTAAACAAAATATAAACCTTAATTAATTATATTGTTATTATAAATAAAATAATTAGTTAAACAGACAATTACTAAAATAATTTAATATTCATAAACTGATAATTATATTATTATCTTACTGGTAGATAATCTTCACTAATAATAAAATTAATTAGACAAGTTTTAGAATTAGAAGATTTAAGCGTAAGTATAGATAATGTTTATGGTCAATTAAGATATTACACATCAGGTACTAATAAAGATAAATTTAGAACAAGTGGTGATATTGATGTTATAATTAAATATAAAGCAAGTGATAATTTGGAGATTGAATTATACAATCAAACCTTAGGTAATAGTTTAGAGGGCGATAAAATTACTTTTAAATTATCCTTAGGTAATGCTATAATTAAATTTGGTAATTGCTCTATTGGTAGTGATATTAATAGTGTAGATTATGATGGTATATCAGTTGAATGTCCTATAATGCAACAAACTCTTACCTTATTTACAGGTGTTGATACAAATACTTATTTTAATTTAAGCAATCCTACTATTAAAGCCATTAAATTAAGTGGTGAAAAAAATGATGTAGAATATTCTTATTTACATATTAGCCAAGATACTAAATCAGATAGAAATGAAATCAGTTTAGGTGGTAAATGTAATGATATCAAATATTATGCAGCTGTAAATGTCAGTGATGTAAATGATAGAAATTATCTATCACTTCAAAAAGATAATTTTAGATTAGAATATAAAAATTATGATGATACTAGTGGAGGTACAACAATTTTTAAAAATATAAAATATTATTTAGATGATGAAAATAAAAAATTTGTAGAATTAAATGAATTAAATTCAGATTCTTATATAGATTTTTATACTGAATTTATTTAATAAATTAATTAACTATTTTACTTAATATAATAAAATAATTAGTTAAACAGAAAATTACTAAAAAAAAGAAATGAGTACATTTGGTAAAATATATAAAATAACTACATATGGAGAATCTCATTGTAAATCAGTAGGAGTCATAATTGAAGGTTGTCCATCTCAAATAAATTTACAAGAATCAGATATTCAAAAGCAATTAACTAGAAGAAGACCTGGGCAAAGTAATATTAGTACCCCTAGAGATGAAAAAGACAAAATAATAATTCAGTCAGGTACTGAATTTGGAAAAACATTAGGCACACCCATTTGTGCTTTGGTTAACAATCAAGATTTCAGACCACAAGATTATGGATTTTTAGATTCTAAAGATTATGTACCTAGACCATCACATGCAGATTTAACCTATCATTTAAAATATGGAATTCATGCATCTAGTGGTGGAGGTAGATCTAGTGCTAGAGAAACTATAGGTAGAGTTATAGGTGGTACTGTTGCTGAAAAATATATGAAAGAAAAATATGGCCTAGAAATTGTTGCTTGGACTAGTTCAGTGGGTAAAATTAAATGTGATCTAACAGATTTAGAAATAGAGAGTCTAACAAGAGAACAAGTAGATCAAAGTATTGTTAGATGTCCTAATTTAGAAATAGCTAAAAAAATGGAGAATCATATTTTAGAATTAAAAGAAAAAGGTGATTCTATTGGAGGAACTGTGACTTGTGTTTGTAGAAATGTACCAACAGGATTAGGAGAACCTTGTTTTGATAAATTAGAAGCTTTACTAGCTCATGCTATGTTATCTATTCCAGCTACTAAAGGATTCGAAATTGGATCAGGATTTGAAGGTACTGAAATGAATGGTTCTGAACATAATGATCTTTTTATTAAAAAAGGAGATAAGATAGGTACAGTAACTAATCATAGTGGAGGTATTCAAGGTGGTATTAGTAATGGAGAAAATATCATATTTAAAGTAGCATTCAAACCTCCTTCCACTATTAGTATAAAACAAGATACAGTAAATCTTTTAGGTGAAGAAACTACTTTAGAAGCTAAAGGAAGACATGATCCTTGTGTAGTTAATAGAGCTATTCCAATTGTAGAAAGTATGGCTGCTCTAGTTCTAATGGATTCTATTTTAATGCAAAGTTTTAGAAGACAATAAAATTAAGGATTTAAGTAATATATTTAAAATAAATATTTTATACTTAAAAGAATAAAAAAATCAAGTATATTTAAAATCTTATTTCATTTGTAATTATACTTGAAAATATAATATGGAATTAAATTTTTTTGATTCTAAAAATATTTTTTCAGAATTAGATATGTTAAAAAAAACAATATCAGAAAATAATGATTCTGAAAAATGTAATGAATCTATGAATAAATTAAATTTTATAGTTGAAGGATGTGATACATGGATGGAACCATATTTATTAGAATTTATTCCAATTTTAATGGATAATATTTCTTTTTTTAAAACATCAGAACAAGCTACAATTACAGCAACTAATTTAGTAAATAAAATGAATACATATAGTGTACATGTAGTATTAGATTTACTATTTTCTTCATTTGATTCTTTAAAATGGCAAACAAAATGCGGTGCATTAAAAATATTAGCACTATTCAAGAATTTAGATAAAAAAGTAATTCAACAAAATTTACCAAAAATTATTTTACGTTTAATTAATCTTACTTCGGATGTTAAAAGAGAAGTTAAAATAGAGACTAGAAATTGTTTTAATGAGATTTGTAGTGTAATAGATAATGTCGATATAATTAAGATAATACCGTGTATAATTGATGCTTATATGGAACCTGTAAAATGTACTGAGAATGCATTAGATCAATTAGTTGGTACAAGTTTTATTAATGAAGTTGATTTATCTACACTTGGTTTATTAATACCTGTTTTAACAAAGGGAATGCGTGAAAAAAAAGTAGCTTTAAAACGTAGATCTGCATTAGTTATAGGTAATATGTGTAAATTAGTAAATGATCCTCGTACAGCTGCTGAATTTTATCCTGTTTTAAAACCAATTTTAGAAAAAGGAATAGATGAAATTGCAATTGAAGAAGTTAGAAATGTATGTCAAAAATCTCTAAATACTTTACTATCTGTATCATCAGAGGCAGCTGAGATAAGTAATAATGTTATGCAAATAGATGAATTATCAAATTTAATTTTACAAAATTTAAATCATAATCCTGTTGGAAATATTTACACTTTAGTAAAACATACTTCTAAATGTTGTGGAATAAACTTACAAGGGAATATAAGATCAGAAGAAGCATGGCATCACTGTATAGATCCTTATTTAAAATTTTTATTTGATAATGATGAAATTTATAATACCTTTTTCAATTTAATTTATAAAAAATCAATAGAAAATATGACACCTGACAGAGTTAATCTAGAAGATGAAGAAGAAGATTTATGTAATGCTCAATTTTCTTTAGCTTATGGTACTCGTGTTTTATTACATCAAACACCGTTTCGTGTAAAAATAGGTAGAAAATATGGTTTAGTTGGTCCAAATGGTGCTGGCAAATCTACATTAATGAAATCTATTGCCGGAGGAAATTTACAAGGGTTTCCTACCGAATTAGTAACAGTTTATGTTGAATGTGAAATTATAGGTGAAAAAGCAGATATGTCAGTATTAGATTATATTATGTCAGATGATAAAGTAAAATTAAGAAATTGTACTCAAGAAACTGTTGAAAAAATGTTAACTGATATGGGATTTGGTGTATCTCGTACAGCAGCTGCAATTGATGCAGAAGTAAGTACTTTATCAGGAGGATGGAGAATGAAGTTGGCTTTAAGTAGAGCAATGTTATTAAATCCAGATATGTTGTTACTAGATGAACCTACAAATCATTTAGATCAATTTGCAATTAAATGGTTAACAGATTACTTAATTAATTTGAAAACATGTACTTGTTTAATTGTGTCCCATGATACTAAATTTTTAGATGCAGTATGTACTAACATAATCCATTATGAAAATTTAAAGTTAAAATCATATCGTGGAAATCTTTCTGAATTTGTCAAACTTAAACCAGAAGCTAAAGCTTATTATGAATTAAGTTCTGATAATGTTGCATTTAGTTTTCCAGATCCTGGTCCTTTAGACGGGGTAAAATCTCTAACTAAAGCTGTTTTAAAAACAAAAAATATTAACTTTCAATATCCAACTGCCCCTCTACCACAGTTAATAGATGTTAGTATTCAATGTTCTTTAGCATCTCGTGTAGCTGTTGTTGGTGTTAATGGTGCTGGAAAATCTACATTAGTTAAATTAATGGTTGGTGAATTAGAACCGGACCAAGGCCTAATTGAAAAACATCCTAATTTACGTGTAGCTTATGTAGCACAACATGCTTTTGCTCATATAGAAGATCATTTAGATAAGACACCCGTAGAATATGTTATGTGGCGTTATCGTGGCGGTTATGATAAAGAAATGGTACAAAAAGATGCAATAACTTTAACTAAAGAAGAAATGGAAGCAATAAAAAAGAAAGCCAAATTAGAAGGAACTGGTATAGTTGAGGAGTTAAAATCAAGAAGAACAGGAAAACGTGAATTCGAATATGAAGTTTGTTGGGAAGGAGATGGTCGTGAAAATTCATTTAAAACTAGAACTGAATTATTGCAAATGGGTTATAAAAAAATGATAGACGAAAAAGATGAACAAATTGCAATGGATTCACTTTTAGGACAACGTAAATTAACTAGTGGTGAAATTCAAAAACATTTTGATGGATTTGGTTTAGAGGCTGATTTTGCTCAACATACACGTATGGAAGCATTATCAGGTGGTCAAAAAGTTAAAGTTGTATTAGGTGCTGGTTTATGGAATTTACCTCATATTATTATCTTAGATGAACCTACTAATTTCTTAGATCGTGATAGTTTAGGAGCTTTAGCTTCTGCAATTAAAGAATTTAAAGGAGGTTTATTTATGATCAGTCATAATTCAGAATTTTACAATGCTTTATGTCCAGAAAAATGGATATTAGAATCTGGAAGATTAACTGTCATGGGTGCAGAATGGATGGAGGAAGTTGAAAAAGCCAGAAAGAAAGCCGAAAAATTAGCAAAAAGAACTTTAAATTTTGATAAAGCAAATGAAGAAGCTCAACTAGATGCTTTAGGTAATGTAATAGAAAAAAAGAAAAATGAAGACGATATTGTTAATATGTCAGAAAAAGAAAAAAAAAGAGAAATTAAAAATTTACAAAAACAAATAAAAGATGGTAAGAAGAATGGAACTTTAACTGAAGATGATATAGCTGATTTACAAGATAAATTGGAAGAATTAAAATCTCAAGAATAATTTTATTTATTTATAGTATATAATATGGTAGATTATAAAAGTCTTTACATAAAATATAAACTAAAATATTTAAAATTAAAAGAAGCAACTTTAGATTATCCAAATGATTTAGTAGATCATAATTTGCAAAAATGTAATTTAGATAATTTTGATGTAAAAATTATTGATGATTTTTTGAGTAAAGAAGAATGTTTAGAAATTATAAATGTAGCAAAACCATTATTAACTAGAAGTGAAATAGTAGATAATAATAAGATATCAGATTATAGAACTAGTAGTGGAGTATTTATTAAATCAGATAGTTTAGATATTTTAAAAAAAATATCAGAAAAGGTAGCTGAAATAGTTGGTATGCCTAAAGAAAACCAAGAAGATATTCAAATAATAAATTATCAACCTGGTCAATATTATAATCAACATTATGATGCATGCGTTGATGATAATAAAGAATGTGAAAAAGATAGAGAATCAGGAATTAGAAAAAACACATTTTTTATATATTTGAGTGATGTAGAAGAAGGGGGTTACACAGCTTTTCCTAATTTAAAAAAAAAATTTATCCCAAAACAAGGAAGAGCTATTTATTGGAATAATATTTTAAAAGAAAATAATAAATATATCCATGATCCATGTAGTCTACATTTAGGTATTAAACCAGATAAAGGAGAAAAATGGGCTTTAACTGTATGGAGTAGAATATAAAAAAAATTGATAAATATTTAACCAAAAGTCCTATATTATTTTTTAACAATTAATTAAAAAATGATTACTAAATGCGAGCATTGTTATAATAATTTTCACCTGACTTCCAATAGCTTCAGCTATTGTAATCCAGATTCTTCTTTAGTAGGTATTTGTTCTATCTGTTATACAGATATTAACAGTAGACTTAAGATCTTAGTAGATGAAAGTAAATTAACTCTTATCAGAAAAAAAGCTTTAAAAAAAAGATTGATGAAAAATTTAGAATAAATTTGCATAAATTTGAAAATTTTTTTTATAAATTTAATGTAATGGAAATTACCAAAATCCTCAAGAAAAGGCTACCATTAGAAATATCAAAAAAAATACAATCTTTTTTAATTGAAAAGACAGATAATGTTAAATTAGTTTGTCGAGTATGTAAAAAAGAATATGACCAGAACTTCGCAGATAATCCAAATCAAGATCTATGTCCATGTTATATTTCATGGCTTTACTTTAGTAGAGATTTTGAGAACCCATATTTATAAAAAAATTTATGCTAAACTTATAGCATAATTATCTATTTCCAAAGTACCTTTATCAATTATACTCTTATAATTTAAAAATGATTTATCATTAATTGTAGCTTGATTATGTAAATTATAAGTTGGATATTTCTCTCCAAAAACCCAGAAATATTTATTATCAGAATATCTTTGAAATAAAGAATGAACTATACTGTATTTCTGGTTATCATTTTTATTTTTTATATCAATTAGAAAACTCAAAAATGGTCTATCAAATTCATCAATAGAATACATAATTGGAGCAGACATATCATCTACACTAACATTATCCACGTAATCTAAATTAATAAACGTTTTTTTATAATCTAAATACTTGATTAATCCAAAATTGTAATCTTTGATTAATTCGAAAATATTAGGTGGTAATTTATTTTTCAAAAATATCTTTTTATGATTTAAATAAGAATCATAAAATTCTAACCAAAAAAATTTATTAATTAATAAAATATCACTCATCTCTTCAAAATTATTGAAATCAAATATTATTTTCAGTACAGCATTAGGTAAATTTTTTAAATTCATTTATTATTTTGATATTTTATTATTATAATAATAATTAAAATTAATCAATTTTTTTTATTAATTAATAAAAAAAATTGAATTAATTTTAAGATAAAATTCACCATTATTTTTTTAAAATTTTAAAAATTAATTATGGACAAAATGAACAATATTGTATTTAATACCGATAGTTACAAGATAACTCATCACAATCAATACCCACCTAAAACTGAGAAAATTGTTTCTTATTTTGAGAGTAGAGGTGGTAAATATTCAGAAGTCTGCTTTTTTGGATTGCAGATTCTGGTCAAGAAATACTTGGTTGGACAGGTTGTTACCCAAGAAAAGATTGACCAAGCTGCTGAAATATTTGCAGCTCATTTCGGTAATCCCAAGCTTTTTAATAGAGAAGGTTGGGAATACATTTTACATCAACACGGTGGTAAATTACCAATTAAGATCAAAGCTTTACCTGAAGGAACAGTTTTGCCTTATAAAAACGCCTGTTTTACTCTAGAAAATACAGATCCTAAATGTTTTTGGTTAACTAATTATTTGGAAACTCTTTTGGTTCAGGTTTGGTATCCTATGACAGTAGCAACCAATTCTAGAGAACAAAAGAAAGTTATACTCCAGTATTTAAATGATACAGGTGATCCTTCTTTAGTAGATTTCAAATTACACGACTTTGGTTTCAGAGGTGTAAGTAGTTTAGAAACTGCAGGAATAGGTGCGGCTGCACATTTAACTCAGTTTTTAGGTACTGACACTATGGCTGGTTTAATCGTAGCTAAAGAGTATTATGGAAAGACTGATTCTTGTGCTGGATTTTCTATTCCTGCTTCAGAACATTCAACAATGACCTCTTGGGGAAAATCAGGTGAAGTTCAAGCTTACAAAAATATGCTTGATCAAAATCCATCTGGTTTAGTTGCATGTGTATCTGACAGTTATGATATCTTTTATGCTTGTCAACATCTATGGGGAGAAGAATTGAAAGATCAAATAATGTCTAGAGAAGGAACTTTAGTTATTAGACCTGATAGTGGAGATCCTAAAACTGTAAATCTAAAAATTCTTGAAATTTTAGGTAATCAGTTTGGTTTCACTATTAATCAGAAAGGTTACAAAGTTCTAGATCCTCATGTTAGAGTTATTCAAGGAGATGGTATCTGTTATGAAACACTAATTGATATCTTGGAACATTTGAAATCTAATGGATGGAGTGCTGACAATATTGCTTTTGGTAGTGGAGGTGGATTACTTCAAAAAATGGATAGAGATACTCAAAAGTGTGCCTTCAAATGTTGCTTAGCCATTATAGATGGTCAAGAAGTAGCTGTTCAAAAAGATCCAATTACTGATTCTGGTAAGAAAAGTAAGAAGGGTTGGTTAACAGTTCATCATACTGATGGTATTTGGGAAACCAAATCTGATGGTAATCATGACTTTGATTCTGATTGCTTACAAACTATCTTCCTTAATGGAGATCTTTTGATAGATCATCATTGGGATGATATTAAAGAAAGAGCTAAAATAGTTTAGATATAATAAAATTTAATTAAATAATTAATTCTAATACCAGATTTAATTGGATTTACTTTATGAACTTCTCTAGAATCAAAAAAAACATACATACCCTTATCTGGTTTAACAATAGTTTTATCAGCAAATTCTAGAATACCTCCTGTAAAATCTTTATTATAGACCGAATCGTAAATTAGACAAGTATATTCTGGAGGATTTTTACCATTATAAGACAAATAGTGTTTATTGTAAATAAATATTTGTTTATCGTCAACAATTTGATTAGGTTTATGTTTAATCAATTGTGCATCATCTATATGCCATTTCATAAAAAATCCTTTTTGATTTATTTTTTTAGTAATTACAATATTATGTTTTTCCAAATCAATATCCAAATTTAATTCAGGAATTATGGACTTGCTAAATTCTTGATAATTATCTATTATCCCAAACTTTCTAGATTTCCTAATATTAGGATTATTTTCAAGTAGTTCTAATCCGTACTTTTCTAGATGAGACATTTTATTAATAATATTTTATAGTTTGTAAAAAAATAAAATAATATTCAAATTTTTAACATAATGGTACTTGGTCACATGTATAATAATTTCTACCAATATCTACTAATTCTTTACCATGATCAAAATCTAAAATACTATAATCTTCTAACATTTCAGCTTGAGGTAGGCAAATATTTATATTACCTCTAGGTAAAGAACAGGTAATATTTTGCAAACCTGCTAATTCATAATCAAAGGTATTAACTACTAATTTATAGACTCCATGAATATAATCTTTGTAAGAATTAATTGATTGATAATCTACCGATTTATCAGATGCACTGACAAATGTAAAATTATAAAAATTACAATTGATAAAACCCATGGCTTGATAAATAATTTCATTATCAATTGCTCCTCCATCTACATAAGTATACTCATCTATTTTTCTAGGTGGAAAAAGAAGTGGAATAGCAGACGTGGCCATTAAAATATTTATTTTATTATCAAAGTCAGCTAAATCATATCTAAAGATATCTAGTTTTTCCAAATTCAAGTTAGATGCACCGATTAAAGATATAGGTATAGTTGAATTATCTTGTTTAACAATTGTTCTTAAAACATCAATAATTGTATTTTCTAAAGGTGTGGTATCATAAAAACCCCATTCTTTGTATATATCTCTAATTGAATTTTTTGAATAAATAGATTTTGTATTTAATTTTTGATAAATATCGATTAAACTATCAATTGAATTACTTAGATTATTATCATAAGATAAGAAAGCTGTATTCAAACCTCCAGCAGAAATACCAGTAATCATATCAAATGTAGAATTAATTTTGTTTTTGTCCACTAAATCTTTCAAAATACCAGCCTCAACAGCTCCAAATGATCCTCCTCCGCTCAAAGATAAAATATTACAATTGTCTATAGCTGTAACATATAATATTAGTAATGACATAGTTAAAATTTTGGTAAACATTATATTTTTTTTTTAATTTGTGGACAATGTGAATAAATAACAAAATTATAGTTTTTCATTTTTTTTAAAGTTAAAATACTTATCTATATTACTATTTTTGGGAAATTTTCTCCAAAAAAATGATTTTGATTCTATTACATCTTTAAAATCTGTTTTATGAACTTTAATATAAGATTTTGGATTAGCACTAATATTATTTTTTTTTTCTTTATAATCACTAATTTTTTTTGAAATTTTATTTTTAGCTTTTAAATCAGATTCAGATTCTAGATCATAATATAATTTTTCCATTTTTTTATTAATTATTGATATTTTTTTTTGAATAAAGTGCCAATTATCAAATGTAATTTCAAAATCTTTAATAAATAAACTATTTGGTAGAATTGATAGAAAAAACTCATCAGAAATTTTCATTTTATAAAAAAATTTTAATTGTTCTTTTTTTTGTAATAATAATTCAACATGATATCTGGATAAACAAAAACGAGCTAAATGTTTTCTCCAATTTTTTATTTTTTTATAATCTTTTTGGGTTTTTATACGTTCTTCCCAATCATATTTTTTAATAGTTAAAGATTTTATATAAGAAGTTTTAGAATCATCATTTTTAAGAAAATTATAGAATTTACTAAAATTTTGAAATGGGATACAGCTTTCACTAATAGTAACAAATTTAGTATTATTAGGGTCCTTAATTGCTTCCTCTAATAAATTAATATATGCATTTACAATAATACCCCATTCTGTTGGAACTAAATTTTTAATTATATTTTCTTTCATCCAAGGAATTGTAACCTTATCTGGATTTTTTGGGTGAACATAAACATTATAATATTTTTCATAACCTTCAAAATATTTATTCCAAATACTTGGCCAATTAACATTATCTAATGTTAAAAATAAAAAAGCAATCTTCATATATAATATAATATTATAATATATTATTTAGAAATAATCAATTAATTTAACATTATCTTCTCCATTTTTAATAAATACGGAGTCTATAGGTAAAGAACAAAAAATAATATCCGGACCATTTAATACAAGTTTTAATTTGGTATCAAAGTATTTAAAACTAATTTTATCTTCTTTAAAATTACCACTATAATGTGGTTCTACTAAGTTTACTCTTTTTGCTTGTTCATAATTAAATACGAGTGTTTTTTGATCCTGGGGAAAATGAATTACCACATGATTGGGCTTTAATAAATCATTTACATCACAATAACATTTATCAAAAGAATTATTTCTAAAAGTAAATATGGTACCTCCAAAATACCTTTCAAATAATTCAGATATTAACAAATACTTTTTTTTTTTACAAGATAATTCTTGAAAATATTTGTATTATCATTTATTTTTTTTTAATATATAATCATCCATTTAATATTGAATTAATTTATATATTAGTTAGAGTTTTTAATATAGATTAATCAATTTTTATTATAAAGAACAATTTTTTCATTTAATATTTAAACAAAAAAAAATAGTCTATCAATATTATGAAAAAAGCATTAGGTTTAAATTTAATTAAAAATATGAATAAAAATTTAAAATTAAAAGATAATAAATTATATCAATTGATAAAATTAGAAGAAAAAAGACAAAAAGAAGGGTTAGAATTAATAGCTTCTGAAAACTTTACATCTAAAGCTGTAATGGAATGTATGGGTTCAGTTTTAACTAATAAATATTCTGAAGGATTACCTGGAGCTAGATATTACGGAGGTAATGAAGTAATTGATGAAATTGAAAAATTATGTAAAGAAAGAAGTTTAAAAGCTTTTAGTTTAAATAATAAAGAATGGGGTGTTAATGTTCAACCATATTCTGGTAGTTCCGCTAATATGGAAGTATTTGTTGGTTTATTAAATCCACATGATAGAATTATGGGCCTAGATTTACCTTCTGGAGGACATTTGACTCATGGATTTTATACAAATAAAAAAAAAGTTTCCGCTACATCAATATTTTTTGAATCAATGCCTTATCATATTAAAGAAGATGGTTATATTGATTATGATGAATTAGAAAAAACAGCTAAAATATTTAAACCTAAATTAGTAATTGCTGGATATAGTGCTTATCCTCGTGATTTAGATTATGAAAGACTTAGAAAAATTGCTGATATTAATAATTCTTATCTTTTATGTGATATGGCACATTTTAGTGGATTAGTTGCAACTAATGAATTCAAAAATCCTTTTGATTTTTGTGATATTGTTACCACAACTACTCATAAAACATTAAGAGGTCCTAGAGCTGGATTAATTTTTTATAAAAAAGAGTTTGAAAAACAAATAGATCAGGCTGTATTCCCTGGGTTACAAGGAGGTCCTCATAATCATCAAATAGCCGCAATTGCAACACAAATGTTAGAAGTTAATACATCCGAATTTAAAAATTATATAATTCAAGTAAAAAAAAATGCTCAAGTTTTATCAGAAGAATTAATAAAATATGGATATATTGTATCTACTAACGGAACTGATAATCATTTAATTTTAGTAAATTTAAGATCTAAAAATATAACTGGTAGTAAAATTGAAAGAATATGTGAACTAGCTAATATATCTATAAATAAAAATTCTGTATTTGGAGATAAATCAGCCTTATCACCAGGTGGTATAAGATTAGGGACATCATCATTAACAACAAGAGGTTTAAATGAAGAAGATTTTAAAGTTGTATCTAATTTTTTAGATAGAGCAATAAAAATAGGATTAGAAATTCAAAATCAATCTGGTAAAAATCTAAAAGATTTTTTTAAAGCAACTGAAAATAATATTGATATTTTGAACCTAAAAAAAGATGTTACTGATTTTGCAAAAAAATTCCGATTATATGACTAATCTTTAATTAAAATGAAATCATCATTTAATGAATATTCATTTTTAATTCTTTCCAAATCTTCTATCTTTTTAACAGGTTTGTATCTATCTCTACCTACCATAAAAATAACTGTTTGATCAAAATTATTAATTGCAGATCCTATAACAGATTCGATTTGCATAACTTTATTGTCATTAACTGTTTTATAATTTTTTAATAAATCTAATTTATAAACCGTTGCCATTTTTTCTAAATTCAACCAAATATTATTAGTATTAAATGTTTTAAATTTTTCAATAGAATAAAATTCGTTAAGATGTTCTTCCGGAACCATAGCTAACTCTAGCAACTTAGTTTTACCTTGATAATCAATAAAGGTACCACCTTTGACGTCTAATTCAGTTTTAGGTGTTACTTCAATACCAAATTCTAAGTTATTATTATCTTGTAAGTACTTAACTAATTTGGGGCAAGGTGTTGCATTTAGATTGTCAATATTAGAAACAAATAAATGTTTAACATTCATTTTAATTAGTTCTGGATAAATGTCTGAATATAATAAAGACTCATAAAAATCACCAGTACCAGGTGGGCAATAACTAGTTTTATCTTCTTTAATTAAATTCATGGCTAAACCATTTTCAACATCAATTCTTGGAATTTTAGATTGATTGAATCTTAGAATTTTAACATCATGACATTCTTCAATAATTTTATTCATAACAGGATCTGAATCTGTATTATATGAATTCATTAAGATTAGAGGTACTTGACAATTATTTTTTTTATTTAAAACTCTAATTTGATTAATGATAATTTCTAAGAATGAAAAATCATCTTTAACTTTAACAATAGCTTTAGGACCCACACATTTCATAGTAGTACCTAAACCACCATTTAATTTGACAATAGCAATCTTACTAAAATCACAATTTGATTCAACTAATTGATCATAATTAATTAAATCTTCATACTGATAAGGTTTTACATGATCCCATATAATATCTACATCTTCATTCTCAATTCTTTTTTTCAATTCTTCAAAACTAGTTCTTTCTTTCAAAAATAAACTATTTAATATTTTTTGAGTTTCTTCAGGTCCAGAAGTATCAAAACCAATAATATTTGGATGTTTATATAAACAATAATCATTACCATCAGGTTCAACTCTATCTCCAAAGAAATAAATATCTTGATATCCTTCTAAAAATTTTAAACAAAAAGTTTTATCCCATGATTCTGGATGAATACCAATGCCAATAGAACCTCCTAATAAAAAGCTAAAATTAGTATCAGAAAATTCTTTTCTTAAATCTTGAATCATCTTATTTCTAACATTGTGTTTTTGATCATACATTATAAAATCTTGTCTTTCTAAATAAGAACAATCAGATCCAATTGGAGTTACGTACATCATACCATTTCTAAAATTAATAAAATTACCTCTTTTATAAGGTAATTCTAAATTAGCAATATACTTTAAAATAAAATTAATAATTTTTTGTAATGTTTCTTCTCTTACATGTCCGGTTAATTTATTCATTTCATATAATTTATTGTTTTTAACACAGGTTGTGCCATTTTCAGCAAAAATATAACTAAATAAATCTAGATTCTTTTCTTGAATTTGACTTTTCAGTTTACTAAAAGTTCCTCCAGATACTATAGCCAAGTCATGATATTTTTTTACCTCTTTTAGAGTATTCATCATTTCATCTTTAATAACCATAGTAGATTCAGTCAAAGTTCCATCTACATCAAAAAGTATGATTTTTTTATTCATTATATTTATAATCAATAAAATAAAGTTTATTTTTTCTCCCAGATTAAAAAAACATTTATAATACGTTTTATCATGTCTTCAATATAAGGTTCTCTAGATTTTAAAGGATTATTATTTTTATCAGATAATTTCATAATCACACTAGTTAAATAGTAAAATACTGAAGCAAATAAATTAGCAGTTAACATAGTTCTAATACCTTTATTTTCGATTTTTCTTATTAAAAAATAATAAATAGAACATCCTGATATAACAAAAAGTATTCTGGTAATTACTTTTGATTTTGATACTTCTTCAGGAAATAATTGTTCTTCAAGAATAACAAAAATAAAAGTAAATAATAAATAATAAATACCTTTTGGCTGAAATATTAGATTTTTAAGTTGAGATTTATCATTAATAATCATACCCATAAATAAAATAATCATACCTAATAAATAAATTTTATCATCTAATTGTTTTTGTAAAGAACAGAATAATCCATGCATGAATAATAAAAAACAATAACCACTACCTTGTAAAGAATAAATAAAAGTAGAAAATAATGTTAAAAAAATTATAAATGCCTTAAATTTTCTTAACATTTTATATTTATCTGGATTATCAGATATTTCATCATAAATTTTCAAAAATAATGATGGTAGAATAGTTATTATAATATTTTTTTCCATCTATACTATTCAAATATAAATAAAATTTAAATAAAATAACAATATAATATTAAAAAACAAAGCATTATTATAAGCATAATTATTAATATAAAATGGTATAGATTCAGCATTTACATTATCTTTCAAAATAGAAAATTGCTGAAAACTTAATCCAATCATTAGCATAAAAGAGATAGAATAAGCTTCAATAATTGTATTTATTTCTAATGGTTTCAAACATGTATTGATTATTGTAAAAAACCCGGATATTAATGAATATTTCCAAGTACCAATTGAAGCCCAAATAAAAGCATGATGAAAAGGTCTTTTATTACCATCACGATTAGATGTTTCTAGAGGAAATGAATTATTAATATTATGTTCTTCTCTCCAATAATCTGGTGAAAACCATCCGAATAAAAGATCATTAATTGTAGCATAAATATTACTCATTAAAATAACAGAACCTATAATTTGGAAAGAATACTGTTCTAGTGACAAGAAAATTAGAGCAAATAATTCAATTAGTATTAAATAATAATATTTTGATTTTAGCCTATATCTTCTAGCAATAATTAAATTAAAAAAAAATCTAGTTAATCCAATTATTTCTAAATAAGTTTTATACATTTATTTAAATCATTTATTTTCTATTTATATATATTATAATGTTGCTCTTAAATAATAAAAAAGAATCCGAGTTAATAACTTGTTTACAATTATCATGTGGTAATTGTACTTATGATGATATTAGAGTATTCATAGCTAAGAGGAGGAATATTGATAAGAAAAGAGTTTTAATTACTTTATTTTACAATTCAAATATAGTAAAAATAGAAGAAGATCAAATGAATGAAATATTTCCTTTAGGAATGATAAAAGCTAGAATAATGATAGATATACAACCATCAGAATTAGAAATAAAAATAGCTAGATTATTTGATAATTTTGATTTTTTAATTAATTGATAAACAAATACGCTGTAAAAAAATAAATTTAATTATAAAATAATTATATCAATTATGTTATAATGGAAGAAATTTGTTACTATTTTAAAGAAAATAGTTTTTCCAATAAAGAAATATCATTAAAAAAGAAAAAAATATATGATATATTAATTAAAAATAATTTATTAAAGAATCTTGACAAAAAAAAAATTACAAAAGAAGATATTAGAGATATGTTTATTTTGTATGACCATGTTTTTTTATTTGATCAATTTTATGAATATTTAACAAATAATAAAATTAATATTGATTTTAATGTAGATAATTATTCAAAACATTCAAATTTAGGAACAACTAACATTATAGGTAATAAAACTCATACTATTACCATGTTTATAGGTAATATTCAAAGTTTAGTAATTAACGAATATATAAAAATTGGTGGAATAAAATGTTTCGATAAATTACAATGTTTAATGAATGTTTTTGAACATGAATTAATTCATTTTTTAATTCATATTTTTTGTGTAAAAATAGATTTTCTAGAAAATGTTAATAATGATCATGATTGGCATCATGGTGAATCTTATCAAAGCATTTTAAAAAATATATTTGGTCATACTCAAGTTTATTATTTAGATTTAAAAAAAATAAATAAAACTCAAAAAGAAGTAGATCAAAAAGTAAAAGATATTAAAAAGAAAATTAAATTAGATAATTTTGTTACAAGTTATAAAATAGATAACAAAATTAAAAAAGGTATAGTAATAGAAATAACATCCGAATACTTAATCATTAAAACTGATAATGGTATAATTGATCAAATTTATTATGAATACATTGATAAAATAAATTCTTAAATATGTTAAAAAAGGATAAAAAGGAATAGTTAGTATATTTAAATAACAATGAAGGATAAAAATAAAATAAGTTTTAAGTTAAGAAAAAATGACTTAAGACTAAAATACTATCGTAGTCATTTTTCCGATCATCCAATTATACATTATTTATATCAAAATAAACTTATTATTAGTTTGAATGTAGAGTTGCATTTACAAACTTTAAAAAAAATAAAATCTTGTGATTTGAAAAAAAATGATATTATTGATTATAAAAATAATAGAATCTTAGATGCTCTTCAAATAATAATTAATAAATTTCCATTTGTTAATACAGTAGATTTGCATTTACAGGAATGCTATCCAAGTTTATATTACTTGATAGCAACTCAATTAACTTTTTTGAAAAAACTATCAAAGCCAACTAATCTAATATCACAAAATATATTTGAAGGTAGAGATATTTTAAGTGATAATCCTCAAATTATTTATGGAGGTAGAACTTTTAATCATACTTCATTTTGTTCTTTTAAATTTGAAAGTGATGTAGATTATAAATTAGATTTGCCTATTTTTGCTTATGATAAAGAAGATAGAGAAGAAGATTATCATTATAAAATGTTAGTTTATTATCAACAAAATAAAGAAGATTTTATGAAAGCAATCCCAGTTTTCCAAGAAATTAATAGAAATCCATTTGATAATGAGTTTTTAGGTAAAGATTATTTATTTGCTACATGTAGAGGATTGTATATTCATGAAATGGGTGGAATTAATATTCATTTAGAAAGAGAATCATTGATTTATATCATAGATGAAATTAAAGATGGTACTTTATTCAAATTTTGGTTAAATTACAATTCTCAAAAATATTTAGATCAGACTAAAGAATCTTTTAATAAATATTTTAAAAAGAAACTTGAATATGATTATACTGATGAAATTGGTAAAAAAGTATATTTAGCTGGTGATTTAAATATTATTGATAAAAAATCTGATATTATTATAGATAATTTACCAGATTGTAAAATAGTTAAAAATGAATATTTAGATTGGATTATATTAGATGTGACAATAGGTAACGAAGAAAAGACAAACGAGAATTTATTTTTATAATAAAACATATTAAAGAATATTTTTTATTATATTATAAATGGGAACAGATTATTATAAAATATTAGGTATATCAAAAAATGCTAGTTCTGTTGAGATAAAAAAAGCTTATAGAAAATTAGCAATTAAATATCATCCTGATAAAAATAAAGAAAATAAAGAAGCAGCAGCTGAAAAATTTAAAGAAATTGCAGAAGCTTACGATGTTTTATCCGATGAAGATAAAAAAAGAAATTATGACCAATTTGGTACAACTGGGATTAATAATAATCCACATATGTCACAACAACATGCTCAAGAAATGTTTTCTACATTTTTTGGAGGTCAAGATCCTTTTAATATGTTCTTCAATGATAATTTTACACCAGGATTCGAAATAAATATAGATGGGAATTCATTTAATTTGGGTGGAAATCATCCAAGTTTTAGAAGGTCAAATAATGTTTTTAGAAGACAAAATAGTTTTAATGAAAGAATAGATAAGATTCCATTTGACAAAATAGATATTAATAAACAAGTTTTAATTTATGGTTTAGTAAATAATCAAAAATTAAATAGTACAACAGGTAAAGTTAAAGGGTATAATAAAATTAAAAATAGATATAATATTCAAACAGATTCTGGAAAAATTGTAGCTTTAAAACCAGATAATTTGAAAGAAATATTAATTTTCAAAGCTTATAATTTGGAAAGTCAACAAAATTTAAATGGGAAAAGAGGTCAAATAATTGGTTTAGATCATACAAATAATAGATATAGAGTAATTTTAGATAACAATATGATATCTTTAAGACCAGAAAATATTATTTTAGAATCAGGTCATTGTGTTAAATTACAAGGAATTATTAGTCAACCTCAATTAAATAATCAAATAGTGAAAATAAAAGATTTTGAATATAATATAAATAAGTATGTAGTTCAGATTAGTGAATCAAAATTAATTAAGGTAAGGCTAGAAAATATTTTATTTTAATATCTATTATAAATATTATTATGTCAAATATTTGTAAATATTACTACAAAAAAAAATTAACTGATAAACAAAAAGAGAATAAAAAAGATTTAGCTTTAAAAAGATTACAAAATAAAATAAATATTGATAAATTAGATAAGAAAGCTGTTAAATATACATTTGAAATATTAGATGAAATTTATTTTGATAATCAAATATCAGAAAGAATAGAAGATATAAATGCTAAAATGAGTTTTGATGTTAGCAATAGATTAAGTTGTACAGCAGGATATTGTGAATATTCATGGAAAACTGATTATTATGGAAATAAAAAATGGAAATTCAAATTAATTATTTCTACTAAAATAATTAATAATTTATTTTCTAATAAAGAATCTGCTCTAAAAATTAATGGTTTAAAGTGTAGAAGCAAATTAGAATGTTATCTAAATTTATATCAACATGAATTAATTCATTTATTATTATTTGTTTTTTGTTTAGATAAAGGAAAGGATTATGGAGGACATACTGATACTTTTATTAAAATAGCTAATAATCTATTTGGACATACAGAGTATAAACATAATTTATTATGTGGTGATGCAGAAAAAAATGAAAAGAATGATGAAAAATTTAGAAAAGAAGTTCAACTAGGTGATGAAATAAAAAGTAAAAAAATAAAAGATAAAATTTATCAAGGTCCTGTTTTTAGATTAACTAGTAAGTATGCTTATATTCTTTTACCTAAAAATAGAAAAATAGGAATACCTTATTATTTAATTGATAAAATTGTTAAAAAAAATAAAAAGAAAACTGATTTTAAAATAAAAGAGGGTATGAAAGTTAAATTTATTTTAAAAGGTAAAGAAGTTTCAGGTAAAGTAGTTAAAATTAATAAGACACGAATTAGAGTAGATGTAGATGGTAAATTATGGAATGTCCCATTAGAACTAATTTATAATTAGTAATAATGCTAGTTTTATTTAATATTAATAAAAAATCTAAACATAATATATATGATATTTAATTTTTTTTATATTTTTATTGGTAGCAGCTTTAGGAGTATATGTTTATTTAGATTTTAAACAAAAAAAAATTAATAATAAATCAAATTAATAAAAATACCGATGATATTAGCAATTTTAAAAAAGAATATAAAGATGCACTAGGTTATATAGGTAATCAAGTAGAAAAAACTGTTAAACATGGTGATAAAATTACTTTAAAATCTACGGCTCATCAAGGTCATGGTAATAAATTCGAAAATAAAAATAGAGGAGGCTGAGAACAATTATTAGTAGAAAAATGTGGTCTAGCAGGTATAGGTAACAATCAAGGATGTTGGTAAATAATTTAAAGGTAAAAACAATTTTATATAAATTATGATATTCCAAGAAGTAGAAGAAATATTTTCTGAGAATTCCATAAAATGTGGTTCTCATAAAAAAATCTTATCTGATTTACGATTATTTGATCAAGAAATGGATATGGATACTTTAAAATCAGTAAATTTTTTAGATCAAGGTATTGAATTATCTTTTGAATTATCTACCAAGACTGATTTAATTATTAATTTACCTCAATTTTATCCATTTAAAATTCCAGAAATTCATATTCTAGATTTAAGTAAAAATCAAAAAATAGAATTTAGAGAATTTATTAGTAAAAAGAGAAATAAAAATGTTAATAAACAAACAATTTTTAGTAAATTAGACAAAATGTTTATTCAAGATATACCTTCTATTAATTTAGTAGATGTCTTAGAAGAAATTATGAATATTCTCAAGCCTTTTAAATTAGGATGGCTTGCAAAGAATTAATAAAAAAATATGAAATTTGAATTTTTTATCTAATTATTTTAAAAATTAAATAAAAAATGGAAAAAATTAATTTTATTCACATACCAAAAAATGGAGGAACATCTATTAAAGAAATTTGTAATCAAAACATTGTTTACAACGGTCACGGAACTGATGTATATAATCAAAATTTAATTAATCAATTGGTAATTATAAGAAATCCAATTGATAGGTTTATATCTAGTGTATATTATGCTATTCAAGAATGGTCAGATGAACCTCTAATAAAGTATTTAGTTTCAAAAAATATTGACACTCCTGAAATGTGGGTAAAAATTTGGTCTGATCCAACTCATCCTGAGCATGATAATTTGATGTCTGAAATGATAAATTCTAGTCATTATATAGGAAAAAAATTTAACAAATATAAATGGACATATTCTCCACAAAGTTTATGGATAAATAATCCTAAATTTGTAATTATTATGGATAATTTTAATGATGAATTAAAATATTTTCTGCAAAAATATAATTTAGAAGCAAATATTAACCAAAAAAATAGTACAATTCATCAGAATGAAGAATTAAGTCCAAAATCACTAAATTTTTTAAGAAATTTTTACAAAGATGATATCATTTTATATCAAAAATATAAGAATATGAGTATAGATGAAAGAATAAATTAATATTTTATTTATTTAAAAAATAATCTAATTTTATATTAATGATAGTAAAGGGAGTATTATTTTTCCTAATAATTGTAACAATTATTTATGTTTTCATTGATCAAAAATCACAAAATGAATTAATAGATTCATTACAAACTGACATTAATAAAACTAAACAAACAATTGATATTAAAGTTAAAAAAGGTATTAGTAGTTTTGTTTCAGAAGATGTGGTTGAAAGAATTAAAAAAGATGTGAGTGAAGATGTAGATAACATTGTTAAAAAACAATTTGAAATTAGCAAAACAGAATTTAAAAAAAACTTTTCAGAAGAAGAAAAACAAGCCATAATAAAAATTGTTAAGGATGAAGTTATGATAGATATAACTGATATTTTGAAAAAAGATATTAAACCAATCCAAACTATTTCAGATGAAAATAGAATAAAATTAAACGAACATGAAACAATTGTAGAAGAACAAAAAGTTAAAATAGATAAACAAGGTTTAAATTTAACACAAAAAGTTAACGAAGTTGAAGCAAGATTAAATAAATCAATAGATCAAATATCAACTTCTATCAATGTAAAATTTGCTCAAATAGATTCTGGTAGTGAATTAGCAGCAAAACAAGTAGAATCAGCAAATAGTTCATTAACTTCAGCTGGAGATGAATTAAATAATTTGAGATTATTAGTTGAAGCTAATAAAAAATCAATTGATGAATTAAAGAATGTTGTTAATTCTAATATAAGCAGTTTGACAGTTAATAAAAAATCAATTGATGAATTAAAGAATGTTGTTAATTCTAATATAAGCAGTTTGACAGTTAATAAAAAATCAATTAATGAATTAAAGAAAACAGTTAATTCAAATACAAGTAGTATAAATTCTAATACTAATAAAATAAATGTAAATACTAATAAAATAACTACAAATACTAATGAAATTAGCAAACTAAAAAGTAGTAATCAAGTTGCTAATAATGTAATTAAACATGGAGATGTAATTACAATTAGATCCAAAGCTCATCAAACACATAGATTACAAGATCATGGTAATCGACATGCTAAATTCGAAAATAAAAATAGAGGTCAATGGGAACAACTTTTAGTTGAAAAGTGTGGTTTCCCAGGTATTGGAGATAATCAAGAATGTTGGAAATAAAAAATTTGATAATTTTTAAAATAATATACTTAGAAATAAAAATTTATTAGATTAATAAATGAATCTAATAAATTTAATAGAGCAAGCTTCTAATAGAATATATGATTTAGTTAGTAGAACAAAATTACAAAGAGCAAATAATTTGTCTAGAAAATTAAAGAATAATATATCTTTAAAAAGAGAAGATCAACAACCTGTTTTTTCATTCAAGATTAGAGGAGCATATAATAAAATTAGTTCATTAAATTTACATCAAGATGAAACTAAAGAAATATATGCCTGCTCAGCTGGTAATCATGCACAAGGTGTAGCTTTATCTGGTTTTCATTTAAATTTGAAAACTAATATTGTAATGCCAACATTTTCTCCAGAAATTAAAGTTCAAAATGTAAAAAATTTTGGGGGTAATGTAATTTTATTTGGTGATAATTTTGATGAAGCCAAAGAGGAATGTAATAGATTAGTTGAAGAAAATGATGGAATATTAGTACATCCTTTTGACGATTTGGATATTATCGCTGGACAAGGGACTATTGGTAAAGAATTATTGGAAGATATGCCTGATTTAAATTATGTATTTATACCCATTGGTGGTGGTGGTGTTGCTGCTGGAGTATCAGCATATCTTAAATATTTTAATCCAAAAATAAAAATAATTGGAGTAGAAACGTTTGATGCTAATTCTATGCATCAATCAAAATTAAAAGATCAAGTTATCTGCTTAGAAAATGTTGGATTATTTGCTGATGGAACAGCCGTTAGAGAAGTTGGTTCTCATACATTTGATATTTGTAAACAAAATTTAGATGATATTATTCTAGTAGATACAGATGATATTTGTTTAGCTATTAAAGATATTTATGAAGATACTAGAACAATTACTGAACCATCTGGAGCATTAGGTATTGCTGGAATTAAAAAGTATTTAGCAAAGTATAATCTAGAAAACAAAAATATAGTTAGTATAATTACTGGAGCTAATATGGATTTTAATAAATTAAGTTTCATTGCAGATAGAACTGGTTTTAAATCTAATAAAGAAGCAATGTTTTTCATATCAATACCAGAAAAACCAGGTACTTTTCTCCAAATGTATCAACAAATTTATCCTAGAAATGTCTTGGAATTCTCATATAGATATTCAGATAAAGAAACTGCTAATATCTTAATGTCAGTATCAGTAAATCAATTAGATGATTTTAATAATATTAAACAAGACTTAGAATCTAATATTGAAAATTGTCAAGTTGTAGACATTAGTCATAATGAATTAGCTAAAACACATTTAAGATTTTTTAGTGGAGGAAAAAATGTAAATAGTCCAAAAAACTTAAAAGAAAATATTTTTAGATTTGAATTTCCCGATAAACCAGGAGCTTTAAAATTATTTTTAGAAAATTTAAGTCATGATTGGAATATCAGTTTATTCCATTACAGAAATTATGGAGATGATATGGGTAGAGTCTTAACAGGTATTCAAACACCATTAAATAGTTCTAATCAATTAGAAGAATATTTAAATCAACTAGGTTATCCTTATGTATCAGAAAATAATAATATTTTGACTAAAAAATTTTTATAAATTAACTTTTTTTTATTGATAAAAACTCAATAAAAATTCATCTAATGAATATGGTTGATGATTTTTATCTGATTCAACCTTATCTATATTAGATTGAATCAATCTAATAGTATCAATTAGATCTACTTGACCCAATTTTACTCTCATTATTTCTTCTTTCCATTCTGGATGGATAGGAAATGTAATGTGATTAGTTTCAAATAGTTCTAAAGCATGATAAGACAACCTCAGAGCATGACTCATTGGTTTATCACCATTATTTTTAGTTCTTTTTAAAAAACTCTCACCAAATCTAATAAAGGGTGTAATATCAATTTTGTTAGGAATATCTTTTAAATATTCCCTTATAATCAAACTTTCTTTGGATTCAATCAGGATAATGTCTTCCCTAAACATGGAAAAGAAAATTTCAACTGCATTAGCTTCAGATTTTTGAAACCTTTGCAAGAAATGATGAATTGAAAAGATAGTAAAATCAATATCTTCTGCTGTGTTCTTGGCAACTTTTTCGGTATTAAAACTAAAAACATCATCTACCTTTTGCAAAAAAAGATCTCTTTTAGAAGGTATAAAGATACCTTTAATATCTGTATCTGATCTTTCCGTATTTAATCCATACATTTTAGATCCAGTTAATGTTAAATATATAACTGTGTAACCTGGATGTTTATTCTGAAATTCAGCGATTTTTTTATTCAAAGTATTATTTTGTTCTTCATTGAGTAAGGTCATTTTAAATATAAGGTTATATTATATTTAAATTAGTAATAAAAAAATAATCAATTTTTTTAAATTTTGTGTTCTAAATAATTCTTATGACCCGCAGCATGAACTAATCTATATTTACTTCTTGATTTCCAATCAAATCCAGTAGCTTTTTCAGACATGATATAAATATCACCGTGATCTACATTAATATCTATTGGTTTTCCAAATTGTGTAGAACTACCTGGTTTTCTCCAACAATATCTTAAAACAGATGAATTTCCTAAACTGACACAAATTACTATTTTTCTTTCAGCATCACCATGAAATCCAATTCCAGATTTGTGATGAAAATAATGATTACCTTCTGCATTTAAGTTTACGGCCTTAGGACCAAATACTTTGCCAATCTTTTTTCTTAATTTTTTTAGATATTTCAAATCATTAAAAGATTTAACAGAAAATACTTTGAAATCTTCTGAAGGTTCTATATTTTCTTCCCCAAAAACAATATTATATCTAGCTCTTTTGTTTAATGTTTTATCAAATCTACTTTCATAATATTTTTGATCATAATTTAAGGATTGTTGTTCTTTTAAAAATTTATCCGCAGCTTTTTCTTTATTGAATATCAGATTAATTCCATTCTTTATTAGCAAAATAGCAGCTTGATTATCTTTTTTGACACTTTTTGGTAAATCTTTACTTAAATCAATTAAAGATGCATTATCCCCAAATTTATCTTTAATCAATGTTAATTCATCTATGGTAAAACCTTCATTTCTAATTTTACCTAATTCAGTTGATCCAGTATGAATAATTGCAACTTCTCCAAATGTTATAGCATATCTTTCCATATATTTATTAAAAACTTTGTATTTAATAAAAATATAATTTGAATAATTCAATTTTTATTAAAATTTATAAATTTGTTAATGTGATAACTTTAATAGAATCGATAATTTCATTTATTTTTTCAATTATAATTTGCTTGTTAATGTCATAACTTTAATAGAATCGATAATTTTATTTATTTTTTCAATTATAAATTGCTTATTAATATCAAAACTAATAAGATCTGTATTTATAGATAATAAATGTTTTACATTATTAATTTGTTTATTTAAATTTAATAAATTTGTTACAGAATTATCAGGATTAATTGTTTTATGTTCCTTAACTTTTTCTATTAATTTATCATTATATATAGTTATTCTATCTATATTAATTAATACCTTTACTTTATTATTGTGATCATAATTTTCAATTAAAGATAAGATTAATCTGAAATTAGAAAGAAGAATTATTTGAATAATTTTTGAAGCAATATTATTTCCATCTCTATCGGACATCATTATATCAAATTTAGGATTAAAGATACTATCTGTTCCTGCTGAACTTTGTCTAAAAAATTTTAAACTAGTTTCATTTTCACATGGTCTACAAATTGGTATAAAAAATGTTCCTCCTACTTCACCATAAATTTGAAAAATATTTTGTAAATCAAAGGTAATTCGACCATTTATTATATTTAGAGCATTACCCCCTACTATTCGATCTCTAAAATTTTCATCTGTACCAGCTAAAATATCTCCAATATGATTTAATAAGTCTCTTTCATCAATCTCTACATTTTCATAAAAAATTTTTTTTGATCCAACTTTATAAACATCATTTATTTCAGGAGAACCCATTTTATAAATACCAGCTTTCATTAAACTTCTTATATTTTGTTTACTTGGATCAATACTACTAAATCCTTTAAAGTTAATATGAATATTAGTAATTTCACAACCGGGAGGATGTAATTTCAAATCTAAATTGTCTAAGTAAGTATGATTTCCTAGAAAAGGAGATGATAATAATTTGATTAATTGACGATGTAAACTTGTTTTGCTATCATCTGGTTTAAATTTAGAGAACAATTCTAAAAATATCAAATCATTTAAACCAGAATTAAAAAGATCACCAACAATAGAAAAAGTTATAACATTAAAATTTTTAGGAACTATAATTCTTTCTTGTTTTGTTGCACCATGTCCTAATAATAAATAAAAATTACTGCAAATAGACTTAGATTGATCTACTGTAGTAATACAATTTTGATTATTTTTATCACACATATAAATAAGTAAAATATATTTTTAAAAAAAAAAAAAATATATTTCTATAATTATATTATGCAAGAAGTTTTTTCAGATGAAGAATTTAATAGTGATAGTGGAATGATGACAGCGGTTTGGGGCCCTGCTTTATGGCATAGTTTACATACTATTAGTTTTAACTATCCTGTTAATCCTACTGAGGAAGATAAAGTTAGATATTATAAATACTTTAAATATTTAGGTAAAGTTTTACCTTGTAAATATTGTAGAGATAATTATAAAAATAATCTTAAAACTACTAATTATAGCATTAAAGTTTTTGAAAATAGAGATACATTATCTAGATGGGTTTATAACTTGCATGAAAATGTTAATTCAATGTTAGGAAAAGCATCCGGTTTAAGTTATCAAGATGTCAGAAATAGATATGAACATTTTAGAGCTAGATGTTTATTAAAAGATGAACAAGTAGTATCAGAAGTTAATCAAAAAGAAAAAGGATGCACTCAGCCATTATATGGTGTAAAATCAAAATGTGTTATAAACATAGTACCTAAAGACAATAGAATAAAATCATTTAGAATAGATCCAAGATGTGTTATAAAAAGAAAAAAAGAAGAATTATAAAAAATACAAATATCTAATTTTTAATAACACGAAATGAATTATTTTTAATAAATGCTGGATATAATAAATGATGAGTAGGTAAGGGTTCGTCTGGTAAATAATTATAAAAACTATTGTCTAAATTAAAAAACCATGAATTTGTATTGGAATAATAATATAATGTTCCTTCTCCAATCTCATCTTCTCTTAAATTATAATGATAATATTGAAAAGTGGATTTAAATTGTATTTTTTTATTTAAATAAAGTTCAGGATGTTTATATAATTTTTTATAATTAATTAGATAGCCTTTTCTAGATAATCTTAAATCAGAATATTTGTTTTTAATTTTATAAAAAAAATTAACAATAATTATTGCTGCTCTTTTTTTAATTTTTACACTATTTATATTATCTATAGGTTTAAATCTAGAATTAGTATGACTCAAATTTACTACTGATTTTATATCTAGAAAACTAGATATATTTAAAATAAGATCAAATGATAGTTTTTTTATCATTTGATAAAAATAAAGAAAATTAGTTTTGTATCCTTACTTAAAATGCAAGATAATAACAGGATACGTCATCCCATTGTATTGAATGTGTCATTCTTGTTTTGAAAGTAGGTTTATCACTCAGAACACTCCATTCTTGCTTCCACCTATTTTCAGCAAATTCTGTGAAAGCTTCTGATATATTTTCAGGATGTGTTTCCTTAGCTTTTATCAGAACAGAATTGAAATCATCGAAATCTTTGACCATATCCCAGAGTCCATCAGATGCCATAATAATTTCAATTCCTTCTTCAACAGGAATGCTAAAAACAGTTGGTTCCACAATTAAAGCAGATTGACTTGTGTAGTTTTCTGTTTCTGCGTCTTTCTGATATGCTTTAACACTAAAGTGTCCAAATGCTCTGGAAATAGCTACTTGATCTTTTAGGTAATGAAAAGAAAAATTATGATACTTACTTGTAATTATTTGGATCTCTTGATCACTTTTAACTACAAAGTTAGGGCAATCACTCATTACAACATTAGCTTGTTGCATTCTTTCTAACTCCGTTTCATTTTCTGTACAGTTATGATTCAAAGTTTGGTAAACAAGACTACCATCTTTTACAATCATAGCTTTAGAATCTCCAACATAAGCAATGTAAATTTTATTCTGATAGATTAGACATACAGTAGCTGTAGATCCAATAACACCAGAGTGATATTTCTTCAAAAGAATATCAAACTCTAAAAAGAGTTGCTTGATGTAATCTTCGGTAGTGATTGATCCATCAAATTCGATGAACTTATCACATATATACTGACAAAAAGAAGGAATATCTTCCCACCCATTTGCCAAAAATTTAGCTAAATACTTACCTCCATGGCCATCAAAAACTGCGTAAGTTGAGCAAATAAAGTTGCTACAACTTGAAACAAAATCTTCATCCTTACTGATGCCTTTTACATCATGAGAAGATTTGAGAGTATTAATATCTGATTCTATAAATGTTGTCATATTATTTATAAAATCTTTTTAATAGAACGATATATATATACTATTATTTTCAATTTTTTTAAAAATTTGAGAGTTCTCTAAATTCATTATTAAGATAAATTGGTGCTTGTTCATTTAAATTAAAATAACTTGAATTTATAAATATATTTTCTTTATAATCCAATGTTTCAAATAAATAATCTTGATCTAAATTTTCATTAAAAGCTAGATTAATTTGATGTTCTTCTATATTTATTAAATTAGAATTACTAACAATGTATAATTTTTTACATTCTAAATTAATAATTTTTTTAATTTTTTTTAAATGAATTAAACAACAAATAATAGCATTATATATATTAGAAGTATTAGATATATCTTGATTTACCCACATTATTGGAGTATATAAAACATTTCTATTATCATAATTTAAATAAATAGAATGTCCTAAAGGTAAATAACTTCGTTTTTGTAGTGTTTTAAATTTAAATTTACTTATAGTGTCTTTAATTTTTTTTTCCAATCCATTTAGACTATTGTGTATGTTAGTAATTGATCCAAAAGAATCATACATATATAATATAAACGAATCGGAATCGATTTCAGATATTTTAAAATTATCTAAATTTCGAATCATAATATGATTCATGATTTTGTAATATATATATAAAATAATCTTTAAATTTTTAAATATATATCGTTTAACGAATTTATTTATGTGTTTAATTTTTATTAAATTTATATTTAGTTTTTATATATTTAAGATGGAAAATACTAATATTAATATTTTAGATAAAATTGATGTTAACTCATCAGAAATGCCTCTAGATAATGTAGCATCAGTTTCTAACAATGTAGTATCAAGTTCTACAGGAGATAATTCTGAAAATCCACTTGATTTTATTACAAAATATTTGACCAAAAAAAATATTTATATTTTATGTGGTGTCATTATTGTTGCTGGTTTAATATATTACTTTTACCTTAAAAAGACAGAAAAAAAACCCAAAAAACAAAGTAATCAAGAAATTAATATTGAAGTACCTCCAAGTAATGGTACCAATAATCATTATTTCATTCCTTTACCGGAAAACACTCCTAAAACAATGTCACAAGATGAATATAATGCTTTGGTACAACAACAATTGCAACAGCAACAACAGCAACAACAGCAACAACCGCAACAACATGTAGTAACTAATTTACAGCAACAACACCCTTCTATTCCTGTTGAAATTCAACAAACTACTCCTCAAGTAATTCATCCAGGACAAGTTTTACAAAACCAGGATATTATAGAAGATGATAATACTGATGAGATTGATTTAGATAATCAAAATTTAACTGCTGATGAAATTAAACAAATATCTGAACAATTACAAAAATTACAAGCAGAAACAAATTAAACATAAAAAGAATCATTTTTAATGAAAAATTTAGTTAAAAATATTTAAATATTTAACATTATAATAATATATATTATATAATGTCAAATAATTCTGATAATTTTGTTACAGCTACAAAGGTAGTCATGAACTTAACTCAAACTCCAAGTAATGATGAAAAATTGGAACTTTACAAAAACTTCAAACAAGCTACTTTCGGTGATGTTAATACAGAAAGACCAGGTATGTTAGATTTTGCCGGGAAAGCAAAATGGGATGCATGGGATTCTGTTAAAGGTACTTCTATGCATGATGCTGAAGTAGCTTATATAACTACGGTAAATGGTTTAATCCAAAAATATGGATTGAATTAATAAACAAAAAATTGATAATTTAAGCAATTAATTATATAAAAAGTTAATTAGTTAAAAAAATAAAAAAAATGACTTCATATGAATTAAGTTCGGGTGATATTATTAGAAGTAAAAGAGTATTATCTATGATCCAAGATCTAGAAAATCAATCTAATGATAATGATTCACTGACTACTAAAGAATTAATTGATAAAATGAGAATGAAGTTTAATTTCTCTGAAATCAATCAATTAAACGATACTTTAAAAGTTTCATTACTTTTAAATAAAAGCAGTGAAGATTTTTACAAAAATAATATTGAAAATAATATTAATAATTTGAAAAATTTTGGTTCTTTGGAAATTAATAATATTAAAAAGAATATTGAATTTCCAGGATTATATTTTCATAAAAAAGGATATTTAGTTCTACTATTATCTACGTTTAATGATAATCACTTAAATAATAAAATTTTAGATTTTTATAAAAATAAAATTAAACTAATACTTGACTTAACAAGATTAAATGATTGTTATGTTTACAGATTTTATTATGATAATGTAACTAGAAATGAATATTTGAAAATAAAAAGAGATTCACACTGTTTATGGACTTATCATTTAAAAATTGGAAATAGTTTCAGTTATTATAGATTAACAAATTTTGATCATAATATTATTGAAATGGATTCTGATTATGTTGAATTGATGTTTGAAGATTATCAGTCAAAAAAGAGAAGAAGAGGAAGAAGTATTGATGAAACAAATCAAATTGAAAATAAAAGAATAAAACTTAGTAAAGATAGTGAATGGAGTAAAGAATGGATATCTGCTAGCAAACTAAGAAATTTTATGATTAATGATCCTCTTTTAGATTGGTTAGAAGAATATAGAATTAATAATATTTATGAAAGACCAGATAAAATTACATGTAGTTCTGCAAACTATCATTCAGTTCAATCTGATACTGATTTTGTATCTTTGATTAAAAATCAAGGTAATGAATTTGAAGAATTAATATTAGAAGATTTGATGAAAAAATATAATAATAATATTGTGCAAATAGCAGAATCTTATCAAGCAAGAGATAAATCTAAAATGGATTTAACTTTAGAACACATGAAAAAAGGAACTCCTATTATCTATCAAGCTGTTTTACATAATTCAGAAAATAAGACTTATGGATGTCCTGATTTTTTGATTAGAAGTGATTGGATTAATAAGTTATTCGGAGATGGAAGTATTATTGGCCAAGAAGATGAAACTATTCCAGCTCCTAATCTTAATGCTAATTATCATTATGTGGTTTTAGATATTAAATGTTCTACTTTACATTTGAATGCAGATGGCATAACTATGAGAAATCAAGGTAGTGTTCCAGCTTATAAAGCTCAACTATTAATATACAATTTGGCTTTGGGTATTCTTCAAGGATACTTTCCTATAAAAGCTTATATTTGTGGAAAAAAATGGCAATATACTTCCAAAAATCAACATTTTCAAGGTTTAAATTGTTATAAAAAATTAGGAGTAATTGATTATGGTGGAGTAGATGCTAAATATTTTGATAAAGTTGAAGAAGCACTTCTTTGGTTAAGAAAAGTTAGAAATGAAGGTCATACATGGTCTCTTCTTCCTCAACCGACAATTAGAGAGTTGTATCCTAATATGTGTAATGAAATGGATGGTCATTGGAGAGGAATAAAATCAGAATTAGCTGATAAGTTAAATGAAATAACACAGGTATTAATGTGTGGTCCAAAAAATAGAAATACTGCTTTTGATAATGGAGTAACATCTTGGAAGGATCATAATTGTAATGCAGATACATTAGGAATTTCTGGAAAAATTATGCCAGGATTGATTAATAAGATTTTAGAAATTAATAAAGATTCATGTGATAAAACAATTTTACCAATGAAAATATCAAATAATTTCAAAGATTGGCAATCTAAAAAAAGACTAGAATTTTTCATAGATTTTGAAACATTAACAAGTTTATTTACACCAATGGTAATAGGTAGCGATGATCAAGTAGGGTTTGATACACAAAATTATATCTTTATGATAGGATTGGGTTGGGAAGATCCCGAAACTGGTAAATGGCAATATCAGGACTTTACAGTGAATAAGGTGAACAAAGATGAAGAAGAAAGAGTTATTACTGATATGTGGTCAACTATTAATGAACTAATGAATAAATACAATATCAGACAACTTCCAAATTTTTATCATTGGAGTCATGCAGAACCTACATGTTATAATAAGGCTTTAGCTAGACACAATTTTAAATGGAGACAAGTAAACTTTTGCGATTTGTTAACTGTATTCAAACAAGAACCTATTGTGATTAAAGGGAATCTTAAATATGGTTTAAAAGGGATTGCTAAAGCAATGCATCATCACAACTTTATTGAAACTATATGGGAAAGTGATAATCCTTGTAGTAATGGTCTTACAGCTATGGTTCTAGCATGGAAAGTTTATAAAAAAAATAAAATGAAAGATATTCACAATAATCCTATAATTCAAGATATAATCAAGTACAATATTATTGATTGTAAAGTATTATGGGAAATCATAAATTATCTTAGAAATAATCATATTTAAAAAAATTAATTTATTTATTATTCTTATAATTATGAGTTCTTATCCATATGCAAGTAAATTTATCAATACAAAATATTTATTTAAATTATTTGAAAAATTAAAACAAGAAAAGACTAAAGAAAAATTAGAAAATTTAGAAAAATTAAAAAAAATTTATTTTATTCTAAATTGGCATCATTACGAAAAATTAAGTTTAATTACAGATTATTTCACAGAAGAATGCCGTGTTGAATGTAGATTTATAGGTAAAAATGAAACACCTTTAGAGTATTTTAATAAAAATAAAAATAAAAATGAATTAATTAAAAAATCATATGTTGATAACAAATTTTCAATAAAAAAATTCAGAGAAGTAATTTATTACTCTCAAACAAAATATTGTAATAAGTTTAATGTCATAGTCGCATACTATGTTTATCAAATATTTAAGCCAAAAAATATTTTAGATTCATCAGCTGGTTGGGGAGACAGAATGATTGCGGCTATGGCATATGGTTGTGATTATCAAGGTTATGATCCATCAGAATGTTTGGAACCTCATTACAAAAAAATAATAAAAACTTTAATAAATCCAGATAATCAAAAGAGATACAGTGTTATTAAAAAACCATTTGAAGAAGTACAAATTAATACTAAATATGATTTAGCATTTACTAGCCCTCCTTTTTTTGATTTTGAAATTTATGAAAAAACAAAAAATCAATCATTAGAAAAATTTCCAAATTTAGATCAATGGATAAAAGATTTTTTATTAGTTTTAGTTGAAAAAAATCTAAAAGCCTTAAAAAAAGGAGGTCATTTAGTTATCTATGTACCTTCATATCCATTATTTATAGAATATATGAAAAATAATGAATCAGTTGAATATTTAGGAAAAATTATTTATCAATATCAAACAAGAAAGGTTATTAGAGAAATAGGTGTATGGAGAAAAATAAAATAATTTATAAAATGGTAGAATTTCATCTATTATTTTTTTATAAAATGGTAGAATTTCATCTATTATTTTATAATAAAATGGTAGAATTTCATCTATTATTTTTTTATAAAATGGTAGAATTTCATCTATTATTTTATAATAAAATGGTAGAATTTCATCTATTATTTTTTT